>Ga0233441_1000126_pt1 | contig 106216 bp, 77 predicted proteins | sample SI_123_September_4_FD_182781 | JGI IMG/M metagenome (GOLD analysis project Ga0233441, IMG submission 182781) | Seawater microbial communities from Saanich Inlet, British Columbia, Canada - SI_123_September2016_135_MG | ecosystem: Environmental > Aquatic > Marine > Inlet | place: Canada: British...
TGGGTCGACATCACTGCCCCAGTTGCCGCGACAAACCTCGCAGGTGACCAAGCGACCGAATCATGGACCAACGACCCGACCGTGAATTTCTCATGGACGGCAGCAAGCGATGATTTGTCTGGCCTTGTCGGATATGACTCTACCGCTGGCGATTTGCCTGCGGAAACGACCAACACGCCACATACTTTTATTGCCGACGGTGACAACAACGACTTTGATTTAACGGCCTACGACGCTGCTGGCAACCGCAGCTCGACCGAGACTGTCGGCCCATTCTGGATTGATACTACAGCCCCAGAATCGGCATCGGATTTAACTTCTGATCAAGCACCGAATGTCTGGACGAACGACCCAGACTTCATTTTCACCTGGACTGCCGCGACAGACGCGACATCCGGTATTGCGGGCTACGATTCAACGGGCGACGGCCTCATGGATCTTGGCGATGTAAACACAACGCCTCGCCCTTATCCCGACAGCGACGGCGAGACTTTCACGCTTACGCCATTTGACCTTGCTGGCAACACGGGTTCCCCTATCTCTTTGGGTGAATTCATGATCGATACGGTTCTTCCAAACGGAATTACTGATTTCACTTCAAGTCAAAATGCTGACGAATGGACGAACGATGAAAACTTCGCATTTGGCTGGACCTCAGCAACCGATGACCGCTCTGGCCTTGCTGGCTACGACATCACAGGTGATGAGGAAGCAGATCTTCCTGCCACATCCAATGGCCGCAATGTCCCCTTCCCAGAAGGTGATGCGAACGAATTCACGATTGCCGCATTAGACAACGCTGGCAACATTGAGCCAGGCCAGACTTTTGGTCCTTATAAGGTCGACTTGACCAATCCTGATGCGGCGACCGGTTTAAGCGCTGATCTCGCAATCGAGACTTGGTCAAACAATGCTGATGTGACTTTCAATTGGTCTGCAGCCACAGATTTGCTTTCTGGGCTTGACGGCTATGACACGACAGGCGACGAGATTGTCGATGTCGATGGCACCGAGACCTCCACGACCAAGACTTTCGTCGAGGGCAAGAACAACTTGTTCGGGATGTACGCCTACGACAACGCTGGCAACCGCAGTGCTTTGGCAGGCCCATTGGGCAACTTCTGGATTGACCTGACCAACCCCAGCCAGGTTTCAAACCTCGCCGCTGACCAAGCGATTAACAGCTGGACAAACGACCAAGATGTCGCATTCACCTTTGATCCTGCCACAGATGCCCTTTCCGGCATCGAAGGCTACGACACCGATGGCGACGGCTTAGTCGATAACGACTTCAACCGCAACTTCCCCGAAGGCGTAAACAACGAGTACACGATTCAAGCGATTGACAACGCCGGCAACATCGGCGATGGCGCCACACTCGGTAATTTCTGGGTCGACATCACTGCCCCAGTTGCCGCGACAAACCTCGCAGGTGACCAAGCGACCGAATCATGGACCAACGACCCGACCGTGAATTTCTCATGGACGGCAGCAAGCGATGATTTGTCTGGCCTTGACGGATATACAAGTAGCGCAGGCCCTCTGACCGCGGCAACGACCAACACGCCACATACTTTTATTGGCGACGGTGACCACCACAACTTTGATTTAACGGCCTACGACATTGCTGGCAACACCAGCTCAACCTCAATCGGCACATTCTGGATTGATACAACCGCGCCGAGCAAGCCACTCGCATTAAGCGGTGATCAAGCACCAAGCACCTGGACCAACGACAACGAAATCGCGTTCACCTGGGAAGCTGCTCAAGATGCCCTCTCCGGCATTGCAGGCTACGACTCAACGGGCGACGACCTTCTTGACCTTCCTTCAGATGCACTAACAACTTCCGTCGTCTTCCCTGACGGATTGACAAACGAGTTTTCGCTAAAGGCCGCAGATAATGCAACAAACTTTGGCCCAACCGCAGGCCCTAAAGGCCCCTTCTGGATCGATACGGTCAAACCATTTGACGCTTCGGGTTTGACTTCAAGCCAAACACCAGGCGCCTGGACAAACAACCCTGAAGTCACTTTTAATTGGTCTGCTGCGAGCGATGACCTTTCTGGGCTCTTGGGCTATGACCTTGACGATAACGATACGGTTGATCTTCCTGCCGACAAGACTGGATACACGATCAGTTTTGAAGACGGCGCAGAAAACGAGTTCCACCTGGCCGCCCACGACAACGCTGACAATATCGGCAACGATGTCGGCCCTGACGCTGGCATGTTCTGGATTGACACTACTGCTCCAGAGCTAACTGAATTCACTTCCACAACCAACCCAGACGGTTGGGCTCAAAGCCCCGTCCCTGGCACGGAGAACTACGATCTGAATATCGGTTGGGTTTTCTTTGAAGACGACCTTGCCTCTGGTATTACCGAGTACGAAACCGATTTTGGTGGCACCACCAACACCACTACTGATTCTGCCTTTGACACGACGGGCCTCATCGAAGGCGAGTATTCCTTCCTCGTGCGCGCCTTTGACTTTGCTGGCAACGAATCAAGCTGGCAAGACTTCGGCCCACTAGGTATTGACAACTCGGCGCCAACTGCGGTTCGTGATTTTGTTTCCAACACTCACAACCCTGGCGTTTGGACAAACGCAACGGCAGTCGACTTCCAGTGGCTCTCTGCACTTGACCCTCTTGCTGAACCTACGGCAAACCAAGGTCACCCAGGCTCAGGCGTTTCGGGTTACACCTACAACATCGAAGGCGCCGAGACAGGCGAATTGCTCCCTGAAGATTTAACTCTTGCGATTGACATGACCGATAGCCAAGGCGAGTATCGCGTGTTAATGACGACTCACGACAATGTGGGCCTAGATTCTGAAGAATATGACTGGGGTTTCCTCCGCGTGGATTACACCAACCCAGTCGCCACTTCAAACCTGAATGCCAACCAGCCTTCTGATGTATGGCTCAACGAGAGCGACATCGCATTCAACTGGGACCCAGGCTCAGACGACATTTCGGGTATCGAACAACTCCGCGACAGCGACCAAGGTGGTTATGACATCACCGGCGATGGCGTCCGTGACCTGAGTGGCCTGGCGACAAGTTTCTCTATGCACTTTGATGACGAGACGGCGACAACTTTCGACTTCAGCGTGGTCACGATTGACAATGCGGGCAACCTTTCCGAAGGTAACGAAAGTTTAGGCACATTCAAGTTTGACCTCATCGACCCAAGCCAAGCGAGTGCTTTCAATGCCAGCGAAGTTTCTGGCGAATGGCTCATCGAGTCAGATGTCACCTTCACTTGGAGTGCTTCCACGGATGCCGATTCCGGTCTCGCTGGTTATGACACCGATGGCGACGGCATCGTCGATCTTGCCCCTGAGACTACTGAAGTCACTCTGACTTACCCAGATGGCATCGACAACAACTACCAACTCACGCCTTGGGATATTGCAGGTAATGATGGCGCGCCAACCGCAAATCTTGGCCCATTCTGGGTTGATACGGTTGCGCCAACGATGCCTGGCAACTTAGCTGCAGACCAGCCCGCTGGCATGCCTGGAGAAAATTGGCTCACAGACAATACGGTTGTCTTCACTTGGGACGCATCCATTGACGAGACCTCTGGCATCCAGGGCTACTCCATGAACTACGGCCAATTCATTCTTGGCCCTGATGCTACGAGCAGGTCTTGGAATATGCCCGAAGGCGACCAGATGACCTTCACCCTTGAGGCCTACGACAATGCTGGCCACAAAAGCGACGCAACTGAAACGCTTGGCCCATTCTGGGTTGACACGATTGCCCCAACGCAGCCAGGCAACTTCGTTGCTGAAAACCATCTTGACGGCCAATGGAGCAACCTCCAATGGATTCACTTCAGCTGGGACGCATCGACCGATGCCACTTCTGGCCTTGACCACTACGAGCTAGACGGCATCAATATCGGCACCGTTACCGAAGATTACTTTGAGGCTCCTGAGGGCATCACGGAATACACTCTTGTCGCAGTTGATGTGGCAGGCAACGAGTCCGCGATATCAACCTTTACTCTAAAGATTGACCTAACGGCTCCCCCTGCTCCGGTTCAGTTTGAGTCTCCTTCGCACCCTGTGGGTGACTGGGTTTCAAACTACAATGTTGACTTGCAATGGGTCGACTTTGCTCTCGGCGTAGGCATCGGCTCGCGCAGCACATCTGTTGACTCAGGCTTCAGCCACTACGAGATTGATGGCGAAGATGTCGGCACATTCAAGCGCATCACACGCCACTACGGCAATGGCACACATGATGTTCAACTCATCAGCGTCGACCTTGCCGGCAACCGCAGTGAGCCAATCATGCTCACCGTCCTTGTTGACACCGAAGCCCCACTGGCTCCGGAAAACTTCACAACAACCAGCCACGATCTTGACACCTGGAGCAACAATCCAGGAGTCACCATGGCTTGGGACGCCGCCGACGATGGCGAGCTCGGTGGTGGAATTGATTACTACCTCCTTGATGGCATCAACATTGGTAATGGTCTCGGAATCACAAACATCTACGCCGAAGGTCAGCACAGCTACACCCTCGTCGCTGTTGATTTCGCCGGCAACCAAAGCGCCGCCTCCACTCTTGGCGAAGTTTGGATTGACACAACGGTTCCTGTTGTCGATAGCCTCACCTCTCCAACACACAATGACAGCGTCTGGAATTCAAACATGAGCGTCACCCTTGAATGGGCCGCTCACGACGATGTCTCTGGTGTGCATCACTACATGCTCAACGGAGCCGATGTTGGCGCCGCCCTGACATGGGATGTCCTCCAATCATCCGACAGCCAATACATCAACGATCTCACGGCTGTTGACGAGGCGGGCAACGAAAGCGTAATCGCGACCTTCGACGCTTGGCTTGACTCAACCCTTCCTGAGATTTCATCATTCGCTTCCACAAGCCACTTACCTGGCATATGGACAAACAATGCTGATGTCGATTTGACTTGGGCCGCAAGTGATGCGACCTCTGGCTTGGATCACTTCGAGATTGATGGCCTTAACCAAGGTCTGGCGACATCCGTCACCAACACGATGGCTGACGGCACGCACGCTATCACTCTGGGTGCCTTCGACCTCGCTCACAACGAAAACCAGGAAACCGTTGAAGTCATGATTGACACCAACGCCCCGGTTATCACGGCTTTTGAAAGCACCAGCCACCCTGATAATGCCACTTGGTACTCCAACCAAGATGTCACTCTCACCTGGGGTGCAAATGATGATCACTCTGGCGTGGATCACTATCTACTCGATGGTGCTGAATACGCAGCGACCTCGGCTACCCTCAATGGTCTTGCCGAAGGCACGCAAACTTTCACTCTCATCGCTGTCGACTTAGTGGGCATTCAAAGTGCACCTCAAAGCGTAACCGTCAATATTGATGTTACGGCGCCAGTAGTCACGACATTCGCATCGGCAAGTCATGCAGAGGCTTCTTGGCTCTCTAACGACAGCGTCTCGCTCAACTGGGCTGCGACTGACACCTTCGCGGGCGTGGATCACTACATGCTCGATGAAGTCGACCAAGGCCTCAGCGCCGGCACTGCATTTACGCAAACCGATGGCACCAAGGTCTACAACCTCTACGCCGTTGATGCTGCTGGTAACGCCAGCGCGGTTTCGACCTACGAGGTTTGGGTTGATATCACCAACCCAGACTTAGCGAGCTTCACCTCCTCCACTCATTCTGATGATGTCTGGAGCGCAGTCGATGTCGCTAATTTTGCATGGTCTGCAAGCGATGCCACTTCTGGCATCTTGCGCTACGAGCTCAATGGCGAAGACCTCGCCTTGGCTTTAAGCGACAGCCGCGAATACGACGATGGCGAAAGGCTCATGACGCTCACCGCGTTTGATGGTGCTGAAAACAACTCAAGTATGACTTTCATTCTTAAGGTTGATACAGCAGCGCCCGCCCTAGATTCATTCACTTCTGGCAGCCACATCTCCGAAACTTGGTACGGCAGCGACCTCGTCACACTGGCATGGTCAGCCACGGAAGACGGCTCTGGCGTCACTGACTTTAGTATTGATGGTTTCTCTTACGGCACAGCACTAAACAACGGCGATGGTGTCCATGCTGGGCACGGCATCCATGAGTTTATGTTGGTCGCAACGGATGCAGTCGGCAATGTTTCTGAAGCCATGACTTACACGGTTTGGGTTGATATGAATGGCCCAACGGTTACCAGTTTCACCTCAACATCGCACACCGAGCAAGAATGGAGCGCTGACGAAAGCATCTCTTTCGAATGGGCTGCAGTTGACGCAGATTCCGGTCTCGACCACTACTTGTTCAATGACGCAGACATGGGGCTCTCAACCTCAACGACTGAGTTCCTCGTCGATGGAGTCAACACCTTTACTTTGGTTGCTGTTGACATAATGGGCAACGAAAGCGAAATCGCCACCTTTGAGGCTTGGTTGGATTCCAACATCCCGATTGTCGATACATTTACTTCAACAAGCCATCAAGACAATGTTTGGCTCAATAATGATTCGGTTGACATGATTTGGTCCGGCCATGACACGCAATCTGGCTTGAGCCACTTCTTTGTTGAGGGCTCTACATACGCCGCCAACATTGCAGGCACAACAATCACGCTAGCCGATGGCAGTCATAATCTGACGATCGAAGCGATTGACTTAGTTGGGCATATCAGTGCAGTGGCTAACTTCCAGGCAAATGTCGATATGACTGACCCTGAAATCACGAGTTTCACCTCAGCAACGCACCCAGAATCCACCTGGACATCTAACGCTGTGGCCACCTTCAACTGGACTGGAGCAGACGCGCACTCTGGCATTTCGACTTACATGTTAAATGGCCAAGATGTTGGCTTTGTCACAACCGCTAATATCGAGCTTGCGGATGGCATGCATGACATCACGCTCTACGCGATTGATGTGGCTGGCAACACTAGCGTCATTGCAAACTACTCTGTCTGGGTTGATACGACAGCTCCATCTGCTGACAGCTTCACTTCGAGCAGTCATGCCGAAATGACTTGGTCCAACATCAGCGATGTTGACCTCGCTTGGTTGGGTTCAGAAGCCGTTTCAGAAATCGACCACTACATGCTCAATGGCATCGATGTCGGCCTCTCGACCAGCGCACTTCACGCCGCTTCCGAAGGCGAAACCGTTCTTGAGCTCTACGCTGTAGATGCAGCTGGCAATGCCTCCAACACCCTCACCTACACAGTTTGGGTTGATACGCTTAACCCAACGCTAGACAGCTTCACATCTGGTTCTCATACCGATTCGGTCTGGGCCTCCAACGGCACACTTGATTTGGCTTGGACTTCCTCTGACGCCACTTCCGGCCTCGCGGAGTACTTCCTTGACGGCGCAAGCGTCGGTTTAGATGTCGCAGCCGCAATCGCTTTGAGCGACGGCGAAAGCACTCACACCATTTACGGTGTTGATGCTGCGGGCAACACAAGCAACAGCCTCAGCTTCACGGCGTGGGTTGATGTTACGAGCCCAAGCCTAGACAGCTTCACATCTGATTCTCATACCGATTCCGAATGGGCCTCCAACGATACGCTTAACCTCGCTTGGGCTGGTTCTGATGCAACTTCTGGTGTTGCGGAATACATCCTCAATGGCACAAGCGTCGGCATGGATTTAGCCAAGGCACTGACTTTGAGTGACGGCCAACATCTCAATGAGATTTACGCCATCGATGAAGCGGGTAATGTGTCTGCAACCCTTAGCTTCACCGCTTGGGTTGATGTCACCTCCCCCGCCATGAGTAGCTTGACTTCAAGTTCTCACACCGACCGCGCCTGGGCAAACAATGGCACGCTTGACTTGGCGTGGTTGGCTTCAGATGCCACTTCAGGTGTCGCGGAATACTTCCTTAACGGCGCGAGCGTTGGTCTAGATCTCTCGGCGGCTCTTCCTCTCGCAGATGGTCAGTTCTTAAATGAAATCTACTCTGTTGATAACGCCGGAAATGCTTCGAACACTTTGGGTTTCACGGCCTGGATTGATACTACGGCACCAGCGCTCGATAGCCTGACTTCAAGCTCTCATACTGATTCGGTCTGGAGTGCAGATGGCACGCTCAACTTGGCTTGGGCTGGTTCTGATGACACTTCGGGTGTCGTGGAATACTTCCTCAACGGCGTATCCGTAGGCATGGATTTGGCTGCGGCTCTCACACCTGGTGATGGCGAAACCACGCATACGGTTTACGCTGTTGATGCAGCAGGTATTTCTTCTGATACCTTGAGCTTTACGGCCTGGATTGACACCACGGAACCAACGGTCGACAGCTTTACTTCTGCGACCCACCCAGATGGCGTATGGGTCAGCAATGACTCCGTTGAGCTATCTTGGGCCGCAAGTGACGAGGGCTCCGCAGTCGCTTCCTACGAGTTGAATGGCATCGATGTCGGTCTCGACACGAGCGCCACACTCACTCCTGGCGAAGGTACACACTCAATGACTCTGGTTGCTTACGATTCCGTAGGTCTTGTCAGCGCGACCTCTACCTATGAAGTGCGCATCGACACCATCTTGCCAAACCTCGACAGCCTGACTTCAAGTTCTCACATCGATTCGGTCTGGAGCACAGATAACGCGCTTAACTTGGCTTGGGTTGGTTCTGATGACACTTCAGGTGTCGTGGAATACTTCCTCAACGGTGCATCAGTCGGCATGGATTTGGCGGCGGCTCTCACTGCTGGCGAAGGCAAAAACGATCACACGGTTTACTCTGTCGATGCTGCGGGTAATGTGTCTGCAACTCTGAGCTTCACGGCTTGGGTTGACACGATTGCGCCAAGTGCTGATAGCTTTACATCCTCATCTCATAGCGATGGCGTATGGAGCGGTATTGCAGATGTCAGTTTGGCCTGGACAGGCTCAGATGACACTTCTGGGGTTGTTTCTTACTTCCTAAATGGTGTCGATATGGGGCTTAGCCTTGACATGATTTTGGCACAAGCCGATGGCGAAAACGCTAACACACTTTACGCTGTTGATGCTGCAGGCAACCAATCGAGCACGCTTAACTTTGCGTCTTGGATTGATACGGATGCGCCATCCATGTTGAGTTTCACTTCGAGTTCTCATACCGATTCAGTTTGGGGTAATGCGGCTGAGCTCAGCCTTGCTTGGGCGGCTTCCGACAACCATTCGGGCATTGCGGAGTACTTCCTTAATGGTGTGAGCGTTGGCCTCTCCTTGGCCGATGCGTTCGAGCCTGGCGACGGGGTACATCTCAACGAAATCTACGCAGTCGATACGGTCGGAAATGTGAGTGACACGCTCACTTTCACGGCATGGATTGACGCAACAATCCCAACGGTTTCAGAGCTCGCCTCAACCTCTCACACGAGCCATACCTGGAGCACCGACGGCACCGTCGATTTCATTTGGAGTGGCTCTGACGAAACATCCGGGATTGATTACTTCGATCTCAACGGTGTGACTTACCCAGCAGGCTCAACAGGCGCCACCCTTATCTTGGCGGACGGGGTTCACTCTGTCATGCTTGTTGGCTACGACCATGCTGGCAACAGCGACTACGCGACCTTTGAGGTTTGGGTTGATACAACTGGGCCATCGCTTGGTGCGCTTTCCTCTTCTACGCACGCCGATGCGACCTGGACACAATCGACTGGCCTCACCCTCGAATGGGCCTCTGCTCCTGACGATGGCATTGGTTTCAGCCACTTCCTGCTCAACGGCAGCGATGTGGGCAGTAGCCTCTCCTACTCCGAAACACTTGCCTCTGGCCAGCACAATTATGAGTTGGTAGCGGTCGACGATCTCGGAAATGAAAGTGCCTCTAGCTTCTTTGCGGCATGGGTTGATACAGACACCCCGACCATTGGTTCATTCACTAGCTCTTCCCATACGGCAGGGGTTTGGAATGCAAGCAGTTCCGTTGACTTAACTTATGCGGCGAGCGACCTTCATTCTGGTCTGAGCCACCTGCTCGTCAACGGTACCCTCTGGGACGGCATCTCTGCTGTGACTGTAGCCGATGGCGCATCTACGCTGACTTTAGTTGCGGTTGACCTAGTGGGTCTTGAGAGTGCTCCTGTATCTCTTGATGTTTGGGTTGATACAACTGGGCCAACCGGGACGCTTTCCATCGACAATGGCGGCAGCTACACCGTCTCATCCTTAGTTGACCTAACCCTTTCTGCTTCTGACATCGACTCCGGTATGTCTGAGATGCGTTTATCAAACGATGGCGCAACTTGGTCAACCTGGCAGGTCTACGGCGCTTCCATCACCGACTGGGACCTCACTCTCTACGGTGGTAATGGCAACGCCAATGAATTCCACACCGTCTATGTCAACTATCGCGATGCAGTCGGCAACACAGCTGAGACTTCCGACCAGATTTACTTCCTTGAAGAAATCGTGGCCGATAGCGCAAGCTTGAGTGCGAGTGCTGCAGCAACACAAACCGTCAACTTTGATTTGGCTGCAGGGCCTGAGTTTGCTCACCGCGCTTATGCACTCTACGGGTCAGCCCTGGCTGGCAGTTATCTGCTACCTGGCGGCTTAGTGAGTCTCCCCTTCGCTGAAGATTCAGCCATGACAACAATTGCTGGTGCAGGGTTCCCTGGCTTCGAAGGCGTACTCGATGCTGACGGCTTAGGCGCGGCAACCATGAATGTCCCTGTGGGCTCGATCCACCCTCTTTTCGTCGGTCGCGACCTTATGTTCGCCCTAGCGTTGCATGATGGCACAGGCACTGTTTATGACCATGTAAGTTCAACGATTGAGACTATTTACCTCGACAATTAAACCACACTCAGCCTCCCCCTAATAATGAAAGACCTGCTACGCTAATTAGGTGTAGCAGGTCTTTCTGTTTCCTCCCCACCCCCTTCCCTCATGATTCTTTCAAGCATCCTCATTTCTCTTGCCCTGTGCGCGCCTCAAGTCAGCACAACGACACTCACACCAGAGTTGCAAGAAGCCATCGCTGCCCAGCCGCAGACCATGCATCGCGTTTTCGCCGTCATGGATTCGCGCATGAGCCTTGCCGAATTTACTGGCCGAGTAGAGCATCTTCAGCGCGGTGAACGCCAGCGATTTGTCATGAATGAATTGCGTGCTTATGCCGACGCAACTCAAGCCGAAATGCTGAACCAATTATCTTGGCTCGAAGAGCAAGGGCATGTCACGCGCATTGAGCAAATCTGGATTAACAACTGCATTCAATTCCGCGCAGACGCCGAGGCGCTTCATGCACTCGAAGAGATTAATGGTGTTTCTCGTATTCAAATCGACCCTCAGCGCGACCCCGAAGAATACACAGATGCCGGCCTACGACTCCCTGCGACTTACCCTCGCAATCCAGTCGGCACCGCTCAGACGACTTACTATTTCGAAGACTTCGAATCCGGCACCTTCGGCCCCGACTGGACGAGTTCCACCACGGGCTGTGGGCAAGTGCAAGTCACGAGCCAGTTCAACCCTTTCTATGGCTCTTACCATGCCTTGATTGACAGCGCCAACGACGCTTGCGATTCGACAGCCTGGCTCATGGCCAAAGTCGACATGAGTGGCGTCACCAATGCCCAAGTGCGTTTTGGTTTTCTCGACCTTAACGACGAATATGATGCTGGCTTCGACATTTTCCAAGTGTCAAGCGATGCGGGAGCAACTTGGATTGACCTCTATAACCTCACAGGCACCGACCTCGTTTATAGTTGGGTCATCATTGACCTCAATCAAGCTGGAGTTAGCTTCACCGCAGACATGCGTTTTCGCTGGAGCTGGAAAGACAACTACTCCGCCTCCACCGATGGTTTTGGCATCGACAATTTTGAAATTGCTGATCAATTCCCACCGCCACCTCCGCCATCCCCTGAGCCCAACCTCGTTATGCTCCAAGCCACTGACCTTTGGGCGGTCGGCATTGACGGCGGCGGTGCAGTCTTGCTCAATATTGACAGTGGTGTCGAGCGCGCGCACCCTGATTTAGCGAACCGTATCTGGCGCAACCCCAATGAGAGTCTCGACGGCATCGACAATGACGGCAATGGCTACATCGATGATGTTTGGGGCTGGGATTTTGACGGCAACGACAACGACCCCGACCCTTCTGGCGCGACCCACGGCACGCAAACTGCGGGCATCATGGTGGGCGATGGTTCAGCTGGCATCAAACTCACGGGCATGGCTCCTGGGGCGCAAATGGCCGTCGCTCGCATTAGCGGTGAATCCGACCACTGGCTCGCACAGCAATGGGGCATTTCGGTGGCCGTTGACTGCTCATCCTCAAGCCATAGCTACAAATGGTACTTCAGCCCTCAGCCCGATTACCACATGCACCGCACTGCGGAAGACATGGTTTTGGCGGCGGGCATCATCCACGCCAACTCGATTGGTAATTCGGGTGGTTCGTCCTCCGCACCCGTGCCTTGGCAGATTTCCGCACCTGGTTTGTCCCCTGCGCCATGGCGGCATCCTGATCAAACGCAACAGGTTGGTGGTGTTTCTGGCTTGCTAGCTTGCGGCGGCATTGAGCTCGACAACAGCCACTACAGCCCGTCCAGTAGCGGCCCTTCTGCCTGGGAAGACATCAACAATTTTCAGAGCTATGCCCACACTCAAGATTCGGCCAACTGGGATTATCCCATCGGCGGTTGGAGTGGCGCGGGGCAAGGCTTGCTTAAGCCCGACCTCGTAACCTACACCAATGTGCAAAGCACCTACAGCGGGGGTGGTTATTCCAGCTTTGGCGGCACTTCGGCCGCAACGCCACACTTAGGGGGCGCACTTGCGCTGATGGTTTCCTCTAACCAACATGCGCGCCCCAAGCACATTGCCGAGGCCTTGCAAATTACGGCCATTGACATGGGAGCCGCAGGCAAAGACAACCAATACGGAGCGGGGCGCGTTCAAGTTTTTGATGCAGCCCTTCGCATCATTGGGCTTTGTGTGCCACTCGACCGTGAGCCTCAAATGGGTCAATCGACCACGCTAGAGCTATCTGGCCCTCCAACGGCTCCGTGGCGTGTCTACTACGGCATGAGCCGCGGCACAAGCAATGTCCCGGGTGTTGGCGTCCTTGAGATTGCAGGCGCGAGACTACTGGCTCAAGGGGCTCTCAACGGAAATGGAGAGTTCATGCTCACGCAAACAGTGCCTAGCCAACCGAGCCTGATTAACCGCACGATTTACCTTCAAATGGCGACCGATGTATCGAGTTTTGGCGGCGCATGGTTGTATTCCTTGGTCGAGGAAGTCACCATTCGTCTGTGAAATTCATAACCTGGAATGTAAACTCCATCCGCACAAGGCTTGAGCGCGTCATTGGCGTGCTTGAGCGGCATCAACCTGATGTGTTGATGCTGCAAGAAACCAAAGTCACCGACGACATCTTCCCCCACGAGGTTTTTGCCGAGGCCGGCTACACGGCTTTTGCGCACGGCCAAAAAACTTATAACGGTGTCGCCATTTTGGTGCGCGCTGGGCTTGAGGTGAGTGATGTCGTCCACAATTTCCCGGGCAACCCTGTGCCTGAGCAAGCACGCGTCATTTCCGCAACGATCGAGGGCGTGCGTTTCATCAATCTCTATGTCGTCAATGGCAAATCAGCCGACGACCCCGCTTTTGCCAAAAAGCTTGAATGGCTCGACGCGATTCACGATTGGCTTGAGACGCAACACGACCCCGATCTGCCGCTTGTACTAGGTGGCGACATCAACATCGCCCCTGAGGCACGAGATGTCTGGGATGTCGAGCAATGGGCTGGCTCGGTTCACTTCCACCCTCAAGAGCACGCTCGACTCAAAAAATGGATGGATTGGGGTATGACCGACCTTTTTCGCCAACATCACGAGGGCGATGGGCTCTACAGCTGGTGGGATTATCGCCGTGGCGCATTTGGTCGCGGATGGGGTTTGCGTATCGACCTCTTACTCGCAACTCAAGCCGTATCAAAGACTTGCATCGAAGCCGGCATCGACCGCAACGAGCGTAAAAAAGGTGACTGGGAGGCCAAGCCCAGCGATCACGCCCCTGTTTGGGCGGTTTTGAGCTAATTGCAGGGTCTTTCCGCCCAGTATTTACGATTTCGTACTGATTTTTCTTAAGTTTCGTTTTCCTCGCCCCGATAGAGGTTTGGGTCAAAAGCCCGTTTGGGTCGCAGCCGCAACTCATCCCCTCTTCAAAACGAATCTTGGGAAAGAATCATGAAAGCAAACACCAACTCCTTCCGCGAAATCCTCGAGTCTGTAGTACTCGTCCTCGGCGTCATCTTATTGGCGGGCGTCGTAAAACCTGTCTTAGATGAACAGGCCAGCATGGAGCGCGACACACAACGCGCCGACAGCTTGCGCTCGGTTTCCGTCGCGCTTGAAAATTACTTTGATGTTTACGGCGTCTACCCCACGACCGACAATGTTTGGTCCGGGATTTCCGCCGATGGTCAACATGTCGATTATGTCCCTGGGCTCGTGCCTGAATTCTTGCCTGCTTTGCCGCAAGATCCCAACACAAACTTCCCAGTAGAAAACGCTGGCTTCCTGTACTGCTCAAATGGCCTTGACTACAAACTCATGGCGCACCGCACACCTGAATCCATGCCGGTCGCAAACCCCTTCGCTGACCCTGTTCGCCCCGATGTCGCCTGGATGGTCTCCTCCGCAGGCGCCCGCAATTGGTAGGGCCTTCTTTCCCCACTTCCCCAAGTGAACATGCGCCTTCGGGCGCATGTTTTTTGGTTTAATAGACGCGCTTGCCGCCCACCCAAGTGCCGCAAACTTGCAACCCAGGGAGCTCGTTTTTAGGGGTTGTCATCAAGTCGCCCGAGACCCAAACGCAATCGGCGCACATCCCAGGCGCGAGAGTGCCTAATCGATGTTCTTCGAAAACTGCGCGAGGCGGAGCAGTAGTCAAGTGCGTGAATGCCTGCTCGCGCGTCATGGCTTCGGGGCCATTGAGAGCGAAACGAAAAGTGTCAAGCGGCCGAGGCGCAACAATCGGCGAATCACTTCCGCCAATCAAAAGCGCACCGTTCTCAAGCAAGCGTCGCCACGGAAAGGAAGCCCGCGCTCGCTCGGCACCAAGCCGCTCGTCAAGCCAAACCAAATCATCTTCGCGATGCTGAGTTTGAACCGCAGCCGTCACCCCCATCAGCCCAAAACGATGGATGTCATCTGCCGCAATCACCTGCGTGTGCTCCATTCGCCAGCGATGATCCGCGCGCGCTTCATCGCCTAAAACGGCCTGATAGCCATCAAGGACAAGCCGCACCGCAGCATCACCAATCGCATGAGTTGCCATCTGAAAACCCCGGTCGCGGGCCTGCTGTGCCAGCGTTTCAAGCCGGGCCGGCGTCGTGGTGAACAGGCCGCGGTTGCCCGGCTCATCGGCATAATCAGCAAGCAAAGCCGCACCTCTGGAGCCCAAAGCGCCGTCAGCGTAAAGCTTGAGCGTAGTCACGGCCAAATACCCCGTGCGCCCCCAATCACGCTTAGGCCCACGCTGCAACCAAATTTGAAGAGTCTCTTTATGCGAGGCCTCGACCATCGCATTAACACGGATGCCCAGCTCACCCTCTTTCGCCAAATCAAAATAAGTTTGAAGCCAAGCCTCAGGAGCGCCCGCATCATGGACAGCAGTAATGCCCTGTCGGTGAAATTCAGCAACGGCCATTTTTACGATGGCGCGGCGTGCTTCCGCTTCTGGTCGAGGCAGGGCAGCGCGAATCGGGAACATTGCATCATCAATCAAGATGCCTGTCATCTCGCCCAACTCATCGCGGCGGAATTGCCCCCCTTCAGGGTCAGGTGTTTCGCGCGTTAAACCCGCGCGCCGTAGGGCTTCTTGATTGCACCAGAAGGCATGGCCATCAACGCGGAAAAGCGCGACTGGAATATCGGGGAACGCCTCATCAAGTGCTTGACTACTCGGGAATTTGCGGTCGGCGAAACAGGTTTGATCCCAGCCGCACCCTAGAAGCCAATCCCCCGCAAATGCAGTCGTAGGTGCGGATTGAAGGCGTTGCACGACTTCATCAATGCTCTGAGACCCACGCAATTGGGCCATGCCCATCATCGCGCCCGTACCCCAAAGATGAGCATGGCCATCTGTAAAACCAGGTAACAAAGCACCACCAGCCAAATCGACTCTTTGCGTTTTTTCATCGCAATGCTTCTGCATGGCCTCCAATGAGCCGTGTGCCAAAACACGGCCTTTTGCCACAACAAGTGCCTCTGCAACGGTTTGCCGTTTATCGCAAATGCGAATGAGACCCCCCGTAAAGAGGGTCTCCGCTTTCAGGGTCGGCGCACTCAAAACGATTAGATGACGGCTAACATCCGCTCAAGAGACTGGCGGGCAGGTGCCATTAACTCTTGCGGAACGGTCACTTGAGGGCCGCGCTCATGAAGGGCCTTCCAGAGTTTTTCAGGGGTATTGAGCTGCATATATGGGCACAAATTACACGCGCATGATGCACCGGGTGCAGGTACATAACTGTTTTGCGGTGCCTCTTTTTCAAAACGATAAATCATGTTGGCTTCGGTTGCGATTAGGAAAGTTTCACCCTTAGCGGCTTTAACTTTTTTCAACATACCGGCCGTGCCCAAAACAAAATCACTCGCGTTACGGATTGCAGCCGGGCACTCGGGGTGCGCCAAAATGATGCACCCTGGATGAGCGGCTTTTTGCTCAAGCATCGTCTCGATCGAGAAAAGCTCGTGCACTTCGCAGGCGCCATCCCAGAGAGTCATGTTGCGGCCGGTAGTTTCATTTAGCCAACCGCCCAAATGCTTATCAGGCACAAACAAAATCGGGTCGCTCTCAGGGATGCTATCAACCACAGCGCGAGCATTGCCAGATGTGCAAATGATGTCGGCCTGAGCTTTTACGGCAGCTGTGCAATTGACATAAGAAACCGTCACGGGGCGCTTGCCCAGTTTTTGAGTCAGGTGCTCTTGGTAGCGCGCCAAATCGGCTGCGTCGCAACCATCGGCGAGCGAGCAACCGGCGTCCATGTCGGGGACAAAAACCTCGGCATCAGGGCACAAAATTTTGGCGGTCTCGGCCATGAAATGCACACCGCAAAAGCAAATGGCCTTGGGGTTTTCAGCGGCGGCGACACGCGCCAACTCAAGGCTATCCCCAACAAAATGCGCGGCTTCTTGCAAAAAGCCGTCTTGATAGCTGTGGGCCAAAATCAAAATACCGTGCTCGGTCGCCCAATCACGGATGGCGGCCGGTTCAGGGGTTTCGAGGAGTTCGAGAGGTGTAGCGGAGTCGGTCATGGCTCGGTAGAACCCTAGTCTAAACTCTCGGTTTCGCCGACGCGCGGCAAGAGATAAACATCGTAGCGCACGGTCTTCCCTTTTTGTGAAAAGGCGACGCCTGGGGCCAGCAAATCTGATTTCACGGGTCGCTTCACGACCACACGCGCCACCCCTGATGCACGAGCCACCGCCAATAATTCTGCGTCATCGGAATCAGAGCCAACGACCTCTTGGAAAGCTTGCATTTCTTTCCGAACTTTTGCAGATTTTTGACGAGATGGGTGCATGGGGTCGAGATAAAGCACATCAAAGTCACTGGGTGCAATCGTCTTGAGATACTCACGGGCATCTGCTTCAAGGAGCTGCAAGCGTTGTGGGTCGTCATCAAGCAAGGCCGCCGTTTCAGGGTCAGCCCATGCGCGACGCAAGCCGTCTGCCAGGAGAGCGTGAATCATGGGATGCCTCTCAAGCGCAAGAACTGCACAGCCCCATGACGCCAAAAGAAAAGTGTCTCGGCCCAGCCCAGCAGTCAAATCAAGAACTCTCAGGCCGCGATTCGCGCGAGGGATTCCAATTGCGCGCGCCAGCTCACCCTTGCGCCCCCCACCACGCCGGATGCGATAGGCCGTGCGACCAGTGACGAAATCTACGCGGACTACACCTTGCGCCAACCCAGAAAGAGGCTGCAACACGAGCGCGCCATCAATCTGACAAAGTTCCCAGGATGGCACCAAAGGCTCACTGCGTGGGCGGCGCCTGCAGCGTGACAATGCCCATCGCTTTCGTGGACAGCTCGCCATTGGGCGCCAAGAAACGGAAACGCGCGCGACCCGTGCCGTCAGAGGTTGCGTAGTGGCTGACAAAAGACAGAGGCACGCGATCTTGGTCAGAGACTTGCAGCAGAGCTCGATACGCTTGGAAAGTCGTATGCCACTCGTCAGGGGCCGTGATGGCCTCGAACTCAATCGCACCACGCTCTTCAATGGTGCATAAAATATGCCCCGCTTCAAGCGACTGTCCCGGTTTTAGGTAGTAGCCGCCAAATAGGCCGCGCGTAGAGGCACGAATGACGCGCTGCGCCATCTCGCCTTTCAGCACACTCAGCTCTTGCTCGATTTGCGATTGCGCCTTAATCCATGCAGGGGCACCTTTTTCGCGGCAAACCTCAGACTGGCGATTCAGGCGAGCAAGAGAGATCTTTTGCTGCGTTTCCTGAATTTCGAGCTGGCGGATTTCTTCTCGCAAGTCACGCAACGCGCGCGATGCCCGATCGGAGCGATAATAATGCCCCACGCTAGCGGAAGTATTGCCGAGCTCATCTTTCCAGGCGGCATCGGCTTGCTCTAGCTCATGATTCTTTTCAAGGAGGGCCTCTCGAGTGCCGGCCAATCGATGACGCTGAGTTTCGACCTCAAGCAATAGGCGTGCGGCTTCATGGCCTTGCGCGGTTTCGAACTCCTGTTGATGGCTTTTGAGATTGGACTCAAGCAGATTCAATCGCTCGCGCTCGGCAGGCAATTCAAGTTTTGCCACAAGAGTGCCAGCGGAGACCAAAGCTCCTGAAGAAAGTGGAGCCTGAACTAAAGCCCCAGCCCATGGAGCGACTAAGACAACCGCTCGTGGAACAATCACGCCCGAAAACTGAATCGAAACGGGCAGTGAAAGGCTTGCCTCGACGGGTTGCGCATGAAAATTAGCGGCCGTGGCGGACTGGGCGACAGCGTTAGTCGAAGAATCGGTATCACCGGCACCACTAAAGAGAGAATCGTTATCAAGCCATCGAGGAGCAAGCCACCCGCCCACAATGCCTAGCAGCAGCCCTGCAGCAAAAAGAGGCAAGGGGCGCTTTGAGCGCTTGGGGGCAAGAGCTCGAGGCTCCTCGGTCGTTTGCGGCGCATCAATAGAAACGGGCTGATTCAGCGACAAGGACGAAGCCACAAAACGAGTGCGACTCGCAACAGCTATCAAATCAGATGTTGGGGTCAGCCAATTGCCCTGTATCTCTATCCAACCCGCATCTTGCCAAGTTGCAACTAATTGAGAGCGGTCATCGAGATCAAAAACACGCATGGCGTCACGATTGGCACGACCACGAGAGACCAAATATCGCGCGAATAATAGTTGGCGCACTAAGCTGGCATCCCAGTCTTCGATCTTTGGGAAACGCTCGAGACAAGCCAACAACTGCCGAATCTGCTCAACATCGCTAGACTCACCAATCAGGATGCCATCCCAGGCAGATTCGCCTATCTCTGGCGGACGCACTCGACGACCATGCGTCGTAAGCACTGGTATCAACGCAACTTCTGGCGATTGCCTGATTCCTGCCAAGCTGTATTCATCATCTCCGGGAAGCACCAGGAAATCAGGTAAACGCACCCCAGGAGTAAGGATATCTCGCTTAATCGTTGCCAACTCGTGGGGCTCGAGCACCAACCCCGGTTCATGCCAATCTGGCATGACTACCTTCCTAGCATAACTCGTCAAAAACCACCCGCGCATGGGACTCGGTGGAGTCACATCCGCCGTGTCAGGCGATGAAGTGTTTGGGGATGGCAAAACGGGCGTAAAGGTGTTTAACGAAAGGGGAACCGCTTATGCGATTTTATACGAAGCAGCCACTATTGCGGAAGCCTTTTCGTGGCAATCTCGCTCCTCATCATAAACAATCGTTGCCAAGACTTGGCCCGCCTGAACAGTGTCGCCTCGTTTCGCACGAAGAAGAACACCCACACCATGGTGGACGGGATCACCCGCCTTAATTCGACCAGCACCAAGAGAAAACGCAGCTTGACCGATATTTCCGGCGTGACACGCTACGATTTCGCCTTTTTCTTCGCTTTTTATGTCAAGTCTTGCACAACCGCCACCGAGAAGTGGCGCTCCGGGGTCGCCGTGATGTGCAGACACCAACTCAAGCCATTTTTCATGAGCTGTACCGGAATCGAGCCCTTGGGCAGCGGACTCTGCATCAGGCGAGAGTTTCAACACCAGCTCTCTCAAATCGCTCGGGCCACCGCCTTGAAGGCAGGCCACAGCCTCTTCGACTTCGAGTGCATTTCCGACGGCTAAACCTAAGGGCTGAGACATGTCTGTGATATGCGCCTCGGTCTGTAACCCCGCGCTATTCCCGACTCTGACAAGCGACTCAGAAAGGGCTTGCGCCTCTTCTTTCGTTTGCATAAAAGCTCCATTTCCGCATTTCACATCCATGACGAGATTCGAAATGCCTTCGGCTAGTTTTTTAGACAGGATAGAAGCTGTAATAAATGGGATGCTCGGCACAGTGCATGTCTCATCACGCAAAGCGTATAAAATGCGGTCTGCGGGTGCCAATTCGGCTGTTTGACCGTTCATGAAGCAACCCACTTCGGCCATGGTATTCTTTAATTCCGAAAGACTTAAGCCAGTATCAAAACCGGGAATTGATTCGAGCTTATCCAGTGTACCACCTGTAATTCCTAGCCCCCTTCCAGACAGCATCGGCACACGCATCCCGAGAGAAGCCCAAAGCGGGGCTAAGACCAAAGAAACCTTGTCGCCTACTCCTCCGGTTGAATGTTTATCGATTAAAAGCCCACCATCGCTCGGCCATGAAAGGACTTCACCGGAATCGCGCATCGCCAAAGTCAGAGCCACCGTCTCTGCATCGGTCATGCCAGTATGAAAAGTGAATGCCAGCCAAGCCGCCGCCTGAGCGCGCGTGACTTCACCGGAAACCACGCCAGCGATGAAATCTTGCAATTCTTGGGGGGATTGCTCGCGCCCATCTCGGCGGGCTTCTAAGGAAGAACGAATCATGCGCATAGCCTAAGGGGGCTTTTCTGGGGGAAACAGCCTCTTTAATCATATATATAGTGTATATTTGAGAGAGTCGACATCGCCTTGCAACAATTGCGGGTCTCATACTCATGTTTACTTTCCTCATTCCCCTTCTCCTTCTGTCCATCTCCCCCCAAGAGCAGGCCAGTATTATCTGGAATTCCTACGGCCCCGAGGTTGGCTCAGCCTACGGTGACAATATTCGCCTGACGGATGACCTCAACGCAGACGGCCTGCAAGACTTGCTCACTTGGTCTCCTGGCGCAAGCACAGATTTCCTGTCTAGAAACGGCGCCATTCGCGCGCTTTCCCTTGCAGACGGCAGCCTTATTTGGCAATTCACGGGCTGGCGTGATGAGCAAAACTTGGGCGTTGACATTCCTTTCTTGGGCGATGTCAACCAAGACGGGTTCCAAGACATCTTGGTTTCCTTACCGCGCGAGTCCACATCGTCGCTCACCATGAACGGCTCGATGCTTGCCCTTAGCGGTTTAGACGGCAGCATTCTTTGGCAAGTTGATGGCGCCGCTGATCTAGAGCACCTTGGCTCTGACGCGCTTGTCCTAGACGACCTCGACGCTGACGGCATTTTCGAAATTGCCGTTGCCTTCCCCGAAGCTTCCACAAACGGGCTTTCACTCAATGGTCAAGTTCAAATCCTTTCCGGCGCGACAGGGCAAGCCATTTGGGCAACCGCCGGCACCGAGATTGGCGAATTTATGGGTGAGGTTTTAGGCCAGCCTGGCGACCTCAACGGCGACGGCACGCCTGACATCATCGTCGGAAGCCCACTTGCATCGACGCAGGGCTTATTCAAAAATGGCTCGGTCAAGGCGCTTTCTGGCGCTGATGGGTCACTCATCTGGAGTTACTTCGGCTCAGCCAACTTCCTTGGCTGGGGCAGCAAAATCATCCCTGCCCGCGACATTGATGGCGATGGCATTAATGAAGTCATCTCATCAAACCCGGGCGCATCGACCAACGGGCTTTGGCAAAACGGCGTTATTGCAGCGTTTTCAGGTGCAACCGGGCAACTCGTTTGGCAGCTAGACGGCTCAACCGACCTCACGCAATTGGGCGAAACCGCTGCGATTGTGGGCGATATCGACCTTGACGGAGTTCTTGATTTCGTCCTTGGCGTCCCCCACCACTCGGCAAATGGCATGCTTGACGCAGGGCAGATTCGCTGTGTCTCTGGGCTTACAGGCTCAACCATCTGGCAGCTTGACGGCACCGTTCTTTACGGTTTGCTGGGCGAAAACCTCGAAGCGCTCGCAGACCTTGACGGCGACCGCGTTTACGAGGTCTTTACGGCCTCACCCGACGCCGACTCAAACGGCATGGCCGATAGCGGTTTCGCCATGCTTATTGACGGCGCCGATGGCAGCATCAAATGGCATTTAATTGGCTCCACCAATGGTGAGCATCTTGGCGAGAACACTTTCACGAATCAAGATTTCAGCGGCGATGGCATCGACGATGTTGTCGTAGGCAGCCCACGCGCCGAGCATAATGGCGTCTTTAATGCGGGCAAGATTTTCTGCATCGATTCTGCCACAGGCAACAACCTCTGGGTCGCGGGTGGTTCTGAAAAAGAGCAATCTGTTGGCCATCGGATGTATGTTTTGACCGACGCCAATAATGATCAAACAATTGATCTTGTCGCAACATCCCACGAGGCAGATCTCGACGGGCTTGTCAACAATGGCTATATGATTTGCTATTCGGGCTCGACGGGCGAAACGCTCTGGGAAGTCACAGGCACGACCAACGGCGAGCACCTTGGCCAAAATTTCCTTCTTGTCGGCGACCGCGATGGCGATGAGCAATTCGACTTTATCACCAGCAGTCATTTCGCCGATCACCCGAGTCGCCCCGATTCAGGCTTGATTCGGATGTATTCGGGTGGTTTCAATCGCCACCTTTCGATTCATAACGCTGTGGCTGGCTCAACGGCCAACTTCAGTCTAGAGAGAGCCGACATCCAAGAGACCTACCACCTTGTGTCCTCTCTTGCTGGCCCCGGCCCGACCGACTTGCTGCACTACCCAGGCGCAACACTCGCATTAACCGCACCTCTTTGGGTGGTGGGTCAAGTCACAACCGACCCGTCCGGAGACGCCTCGCTTTCCGCCAATGTCCCTAGCAGCCTCCACGGCCGCATCGTTTGGGTCCAGGCCATCCGCCAGACCCTTACCGGTTTTTCACTCAGCAATGTCGCAAGCACAATTATTCAATAGGAGCCTATTCATGAAACAACAACTCCACTTGACTCTCACTCTTCTCTCTACGGTTTGCTTGGCAGCAGCACTTCCCGCGCAGACGGCAACCGAAATGTGGCGCACGGAAGGCTACAACCACTTTGAAAACCTCGGTGAGCGTATTGCTTATGTTGACGACCTCAACGGCGACGGCATCCGCGACTTGCTCTCGATCTCACCCCACGCCAATACCAACTCTTTAACAGACAATGGTTCCATCCAGGCGAGAGCCGGCAATGATGGGCACATGCTCTGGCGCATGGACGGCAGCCGCGACAACCAACTTTGGGGTGTGCAGTTGATGCTTGTCGATGATTTAAGTGGCGACGGCATTACAGATATCGTGGTCATTGAGCCTAACTACTCATCTCATGGCTTAGTCGAGAATGGGCGCATCATGGTCATTAACGGCGCGGGCGGCGGCATCCTTTGGGTGCATGGCGGCGATGTTAGCTATCAGCATTGCGGTGAAAAGGTGACCGTTGCACCAGACATCAACAACGACGGCATTTCCGAGATTTGTATCGGAGCGCCCCAGGCATCCACAAATGGGCTTTTCCAGAACGGCTTCGTACGCATGCTCTCGGGCAACTGGGGTTACACACTCTGGACAATCCACGGTGACGATAATGCCCAATCCTTTGGCAACAAGCTCCACTGTGATTTTGACTTAAACAGGGATGGGTTCTCTGACCTCGTCGTCGTTTCCCACCAAGCGCACAGCAATGGTTTGGTGCGCAATGGCTTGATGCAAGCTATCGACACAACCAATGGCGCTTCCATTTGGCGCACAACTGGTTCTGCGAGCCACGAAGTACTCGGCGACCGATTCATGATGGTGCCAGACCTCGACGCTGACGGTGTGCGCGACCTTTTGGTCTCTAGCCCTGAAGCCTTCACCAATGGCCTATTCTGGAATGGCTGGGCTGGTGCTTTCTCTGGCGCGTCTGGCACGCCAATCTGGCGGATTGACGGCGCAAGTTCCAACGAAAACCTTGGGCAGCACTTCACCTTTGTAGATGACATCGATGGCGATGGTACTCCTGACGCTATTTCGGGTTCACCCAACGCTTCCGTTGCTGGTCTCATCGAAAACGGTGAGCTCATGGCCATTTCGGGGCAAAGCGGCACCATGCTTTGGGTTGTCACGGGCACCGACAATTACGGCCGCCTAGGTAATCGTCTCCTAACTCTTGGTGATGCTAGTGGTGACGGGCTCAGCGATTTTGTTGCGCTTTCTAGCGACGCCGACGCCAATGGCCTTGTCGACGCCGGCACCATTCAAGGTTTTGACGCAAGCAGCGGTGCCGTTCTATGGCGCATCGATGGGCTTGCTGCAGGTGATCACCTCGGCGACCGCGCACTTAACCCCGGCGACCTAAACGCCGACGGCATCGACGACCTGATTGTGAGTTCGCCCTTTGCTGATAGCGCACTTGCCAATACGGGCTCGCTTACGGCTCTGGATTGCGTCACGGGCACAACCCTTTGGGCGACCAACGGCCAACTTGAAGGCGAATCATTGGGCGGCGACATCCTCAACATGAGTGATATCAATGGCGATGATGTTCCTGACATCATCAGCTTCGCGAGACACGCCGATACGAAAGGGCTCTCCAACAATGGTTTAGTCAAAGCCATTTCCGGCCAAACTGGCGAGATTGTGTGGCGCCTCGAAGGCCAGCGCAATGATGAGTATTTAGGTGCGGTTTATAGGGCCACAGACGACCACGATGGCGATGGTTTCCCTGACCTTTTCCTCGGTTCGCCATATGGCGATTCTGGTCGATTGGCTGACAATGGCTATGTTGTTGCGGTTTCTGCCGGAATGGGCCTTCACCTCGAAGTCTCACAATTGATTGCAGGTCAAACGGGCTCACTTTCCGTCACCGATTTCGAGGCATTTAGCCACGCGCATTTCCTTGGCTCCTTCCGCGGCCCTGGGCCACACAGCCAGTTTGGCTTGACTGTTGCTCTAACGGCACCAATCCGACTGGGCGTAGACCAAGTTGATGCGGCAGGTGCAGCGAGTTGGCCGATTGCCATCCCTGCCTCAGCCGCGGGCCGCCGCCTCTGGTTCCAGGCTGTGCAACAAATGGCCGGTGCCGTTAAGTTGAGTAATCTCTCTACTGTATTGGTGCAATAAGCACGACATCTGCCTGACCAGGCCGCACCAACACGCGCGCCTCTTTGCCGAATTTTGGGCTCCAGAGCTCAAATTCGGCAACATATAAATCAGGGAAGGAAAACTTGCCATCCTCGTCAGTGAGCGAGCGAGAAAGGTCGTAAATAGACTCGGGCCGTTTTTTTGGCGGCACTTGACTCAAAAATTCCAAGTCAGCCGTAATCGCAGAATGGAATGCAATCTCGATTGGCGCATGCGGAATCGGCTGACCGTCGGCGTCGACAAGTTGGCCCACGATGGCTTGGCTTGGTTGTAATTCGACGGCTAAAACGACCTCGTCTTGCGACATGTCAGGGCGCAAAATCGCCGGCATAAAACCAGGGGCGTAGGCCAGAAACAGAGCTTCATCAGATGCCGCAACCGCAGGAAAAGAAAAACGACCACCCTTGCGAGTCGTTGTTTGGGGTGCACGATCCGCGAAAAGACGCAAATCGGCCAAATGAACCGGCTCGCCATCAGGCGCAAGTACGCGCCCTGATACCAGCACGCCCGTCGAAAGGACGACTTCCACGAAATCTTGATCGGGCTGAATGCGACCAAACCAAGGTAAAAATTCGCGCGTGCGGACACTCATATTCCAGAGGTAGCCATCAGGGACGCTTGGAAGGAGAAACTGACCTGACTCATCGACGCGCGTCACGATTTGAGGGGACGGAAGATAATAGACATCTTCGATTTCAGTCATTTGCAAATCTTCCCGACGGCCAGGTTGCCCTGCGACGACCAGTCCTGCAGGAAAAGCCAGGCCATCTGGGCTCAAAACACGGCCGTAAACCTCGTGCGAATCACCAAGGACAAGCTCAAGCCCATTATGTAATTGCCCAGACTCGACAACGCCGCTCACTCTCTGCAAAGCGACCTTGCCCTCTCCCACAGCGGCCAGCGTAAATGGGCCAGGAGGAAGCCCACCGACCATAAAACGCCCTGCATCATCTGCAACGGCATTCGTTTCGGGGTCATACTCATTTTCACCATCAGTCTTACTCGGAATGGAATGCCAAACGACTACGCGGGCCTGCGGGATGGGCTCGCCACTCTCATCAATGACAATCCCGCCAAGTACACCCGCCGGGATGACCGTCAATTCAACGACATATTCTTGGTCCGCCAGCACCTCTTCCATCATGGTTTCCGCAATCGGGGCAGTCAATGGCGTGCCCATCGCCGCACACTGAAGAATCCTCGCGCCAGGGACGACCGGGATGCGACATTCACCATTTTCTTTAGTGACTCCTTTAAGTTGTGCCGCTTCTTCGTCAGACGCTTGCCAAACGATTTCGATGGGGACATCAGGCAAAAGCGCGCCGTCCGCCTCGCGAAGCACCCGAACGGTAACCCAACCCGCTTGCTCTTGGGCTGCATCTGGCTCTTCGGCATTAGCCGTAGCCACAGAGGAAGCATCATCGGCTGAATGCACTTGCGGTGCCGGTGTGGGCGACTCTTCGGTGCGCCCACAAGCGGTCAAGCTCAAAATGAGCGGAGTCAAAACAAGGCCGCAAAGCCCTAAAAAAGCAGTTTTCCGTGCTGTCATGGACACAGGATAGCCGCTCGGAAAGGCCTAAGTCATGCAGAATACTTCCTACAAACTTGCTTATTTGCCTGTAAGATTGGTTATTCCCCTTCCCCTTGGCAACCTTCCTTTGTTCACCATGCGTAATTCGCTTCTCGTAGCGGCCATTTTTGCCGTTTTACTCCCCTCACTGCCCGCCCAAGATGGCTGGTCTTGGCCTTATAACAATGATGAGGCTGGCCCTTTTGCTCAAGAAGACCTTGGCGCCGGTGGCCTTTATGGCTACGACTCGTGCCCAATAGGCGACATCAATGGCGATAATACCGAAGACTTCGCGATCTCTGCACCTGGCGCTACAAACCCCAATGCCCCTGGCATGAGCGGCTTTCGCGCGGGGGCTGTTTTCGTCAACTCTGGCGACGACGGTTCACTACTCTACGCCATTTACGGTGATTCAGCGGGGGCTCAACTGGGTCATTCGATCGTAAGCCTTCGCCCCAAATCAGGCCAATCATTCTTGGCCATTAGCCAGCCCTACACAAATACAAGCTCTGGTTTCGCAACTGGGCGCGTTGGTTTGTACCTCCCCTACGAGACCCTGCCTTACGCCACAATTGAGGGTTCAGCATCCGGAGACCTTTTCGGCTTCGACCTCGCCGCCATCGACTGGGATGGCGACCCCTACACTTCTGAGCTGGCTATTGGTATTCCCGGTTTCGGCAGCGCAATGGCTGGAAGTGTTGAGATTTATGATGTTAGTGGTGGCACCTTTACCTTCCTGACATCCTTCGAAGGCACACCAGGCTCTAATGACTCATTTGGCACATCTTTGGCGGCTGTTCCAACGGGCTTCGCTTTTGATCCCGATCGGCTTTTCGTCGGTTCTTCCGGCACGGTTCAGCCGACCAACGCTCTTGATAGGGCTGGCTCTGTTCATCTTCTAATGAATGGAAATATCGCAGACCCATTTTCTGCGCCAATCGAGATTCTTCGCGAATATGGCGACGTTGAAGGTGCGCAACTAGGCTGGTCGGTAGCTAGTGGCTATTCCCTTGCAGACACTCACGGCGCTGGATATGTCCCTGATTTCTCAGCTGGCGCACCAGGCGGCTTGGCAACTTTCGCACCAACGGCTGGTTATGTTAAGTCTTGGGAAGGCTTCGACTTGTCAGCAATGCCAACTCTTCAAGGCGACTTCCCAGGGGATCAGCTAGGTTATTCCATGACCATGCTTCCCGACACAAACAACAATGTGACTGAAGACATTGCCGTGGGGATCCCTGGTTATAAAAGTCCATCTGGCGCTGAAATGGGCCAAGTTCGAGTTTATGACTTTGATACTGGCATTCCAAGCATCAACGCTTCTTTCGGCGATGTAAAAGCCCGCGTCCGCCTCGGTTTCTCGACCACCCAGCTTGACTGGGTTGACGATGACAACTCCGTGCCCAATTGCCTAGTGATGGGCGGTATTTTTAGCGGTAATGACACAGGTATGGCGCTTATTTCCGGTCTACCTGACCCTCGGACTTTCGGCGAATTGACCCTCAGCATCTCGGATGACACCCCCTTTCTCGAGGTTGATTTCACCCTAGATGTCACTCAAGCTGAGCCCAACGCTACATTGGAGTGGTTTATTGTTCCACCTAGTGGCCCCGGTCAACCCATCTCCATCGGAACTGGTATGGCCGACCCTAACGGAGTGGCCTCTCTGACATACCGATTCGACGATAGTAATTACATTGGCGTGACTTTCGACTTCTACGCAGAAGAAACAGTCTCTGGCGCGATTTCCGATTCTGTTTCAGGCACAGTCACACGACCTGAGATGGAGATTCAGCCGACTGGTGCTTTGGTCGCTGGGCAAAACGTCCAACTTGAGACAGAGTGGGGTACTGCGGATGCGCAACACTACTACTACTACAGTACAGCGAATACGCTCGGTAATGACACGGTTTTGATTGATGGTGTCCAGACAAATACTGGGCTTACTGATCCGCAGCTTGTGTTTGGCTCTCCCTTCACGGCATCAAACCCTGACGGTTACTCAATTACCGGTGTCCTCCCAATTGCTGGCAACTACGGTGGAGTAAAAGTTTGGTTCTCGGTTGTCGATGTTGTTGCGGTCAATTACAGGCCATACGCAGTCACAGATAGAATCACGATTCAGCAACCTTAAGTTCCTTTCCTGAAAAGCTCAGCCCCTGCGGCTGAGCTTTTCTCTTTGTTGAGAACCACCAAGTGCGATTGGGGTTGCAAGCATCCCCCCCTCGACAAACTCCTCCCCTCCTAAACATGAACATCCCCTCTACCCGCTCACCGCGGTGGCTTTTTTGCTGTGCGGCTGCCTTCCTCTCGTTTGCTCTGCTCACTCAATCCGCTACTGCGCAAGGCGAGCACATCAAAAGTAATTTACTCCACGAAATCTGGGGTGTTGCCGGAGGCGAAGGGGTTGGCACGACGACAGCGATGCTAGGAGATTTAAATGCTGACGGCTACGACGACATCGCAATTGGCGCACCGGGCGCATATAGCTACGCAGGGGCCGTTTATGTGTATTCAGGCGCTACCGGAGATTTGCTCTTGGAGCTAACCGGCGTCAACTACGGAGATACTTTTGGGGCAAGCATTGCTCCGCTTGCTGACATCAATAGCGATGGTTTCGCCGACATTGCCGTGGGCGCACCGAACTCGGCCAATGGCTACGGCGAGGTGTACTTTATCTCTGGATATGACGGCGCCACTTTATTCCAGACTCATGCAAATGGGCAAACACTTGACCAATACGGTTTTTCTATCGCAAATGTCGGTGATCTCGACTTTGACGGCTTCGATGAAGTTTTAATCGGAGCGCACGGCACTAACGCAAACAATGGCGCGGCCTATGTGGTTTCCCCAGCAAATGGCACAACAATGTTCACTCTCCTAGGCGCGATTACGGAAGGCTATTTCGGTATTAGCGTAAGTGGTACAGGTGATGCCAATGGCGACTTGACGGGCGACTTTGTGATTGGAGCCTATGGCGCAAATTCTTTCTCCGGCAAGGCGTATCTATATTCTGGAAGTGATGCAAGCGCTCTGCATGAATTCACCGGGCTAAATACAGAAGATTATTTGGGCTCGGCCGTTGCAGCCGCTGGAGACCTCAACCAAGATGGCTATGCCGATTTATTCATCGGAGCCATGGGCGAAAATGATTTCGCCGGCGTTGTCTATGCGCATTCTGGGTTTGATGGCAGCCCAATTGCTGAATTCCGCGGTTGGTATGCCGGCGACTCGCTCGGCTCGGCCATTGCCATGGTTGGTGATGCCGATGGTGACGGTGTAGATGATTTCTTACTCGGGGCGCCCGGGTATGATCAAACGCGTGGGGCCGCATCGCTTTATTCCGGCGCAACAGCATCATTACTGGATTACTACACCGGCTATTCACGGGGAGATTACTTTGGTTGGAGTATTGCCCCCGCGGGTGATTACGATGGCCGACTCCACGCTGACTTCATTATTGGAGCACCTGGGGCCGACTCTGAAACGGGTGCCGATTCCGGATATTTCCAAGCTTGGTCGCTCTGGAGCCCGATCCTGAATCCTTCGAGCTACGAAATGTCAGCCGCTCAGGGTGGATTTGTTTTTTATGGCCTTGATTTCCCTTGGGAAGCTGGTTGGGGAGCGTATCAGCTTGTCGTAAACTTGGCCGGGCCAGGGAATACGCGTTGGAATGGATTGGATTTGCCGTTGAAGAATGATGGCTTGTTGCAATCGACGATTGCGGGGGATGTACCGGGGCCTTGTTTGGGCTTTGCTGGGATTTTGGATGGGTACGGGGATGGGATGGCTGCGATTTGGGTTCCTGGGGGTTTGCCTGCGGGTATGGTTGGGACTACTTATTGGTTGGCCGCTGTTGGTGGGCAGATTGGTGGGGTTTGGGATTTTGGTTCTTGGGCCAATCCCTTAACTATTAATCCCTAAGATACTGGCCCACTCGGGTGGACCTTGATCGCAAATAAAGCGTCACCTTTTCCTCCTGAACCCGTCTACAAGGCGCGCGGATTTTCCGCGCGCCTTTGCCATGAGATTCAGCCCACCCCATTGCCCCAACCAACTCTGTCGATCACAAACAGCCGGCGACGCCTTTCTCTGGCATCGAAAAGGGACATACCCCCGCAAATGTGACGGCCGCCGCGTGCAGCGATTCCTCTGCAAGACTTGCGGTAAACGCTTTAGCACACAAGCCTTCCGTTTAGACTACCGACTCGGTTTACCGCGCTTACATCTTCAATTATTCGACCTATTTGTCAGCAAAGTGACAATGCGACAAGCCTCAAGAATTTTGAACGTGTCGCGCCACACAGTGGCCCAACGCTTAAACCTACTTGGGCAACACTCCCGCGAATATCACAAATGGAGAATGAAGCAACTGTCACCACCTGGTGGCTGGGTATTCCAACTTGATGAGATGGAAACTTATGAAACAGACCGCAGACTTAGCCCAGTTACCGTCCCTGTACTAATTGAGCGCAAGAGTCTCTTCCTTGTTGATTTAGACGCAGCGCCAATGGGTCCTCGCGGTCGATTAACAGAATCAAAGAACAATAAAAAAACCGCTCGCGAGTTACTTCTTGGCAAAAGAAAAAGTGGTTCCCGAAAAGCCGTAAAGAAATGCTTTCAAACCTTAAGCGACATCCTGCCGCAGGGGGAGCTGCTGCTGCTTCAAACTGATCAAAAGACAACCTACAGGAAGATTGTGGCTGATATGTTCCAGGGCCGGATTGCTCAACATGTGCGTGAATCGTCTAGGACGAAGCGCAATAGGAAGAATGTCCTCTTCCCCATTAACCACACTCTGGCGATGATGCGCGATGGGGTTTCGCGTTTAGTGCGCAGGAATTGGGGAGTGTCCAAGCGGCGGACACCCTTAAAGAAACACCTTTGGATATGGGCTGTCTATCGGAATTACATCCGTGCCATAACTGTTTGCGACAAGGTGAATACACCAGCAATGGTCTTCGGCGCCACCAATCGAAAGCTAAAAAGAGAAGAGCTCCTCCGATGGAGAAGCTCTTCATTATGGACCTTCTAGGTCCAGCGCATTGGGCCAGTATCTAGTTGATATAGCGTTGTTCGACTTGAGTAATGTCCCCAACCATCGCAGCCTGAATCCAAACATCCCGCCCCGCGCCACGCGTGGGAATCACACGAGAATAAGTAGCCTGCCCTGCAGCATCAGCAGAAGCGGACCCCGAGAAGACAGCATTCTTCATCTCCAAGAAGATACCCAAGCTACCAACCCAAGTCGCGCCCGTACCGCGCAATGAGTAGTAAAAGCTAACCGCGGTTCCTGGAGCAACGCCCTCAGCAATCAAAGTTAACGATGTGCCCGCAGTCAAGCTATTCGGCACGATCAGTGTGAAATCGGTCACACCACCTGAAGCCATTGCAACTGCGGCGCCTGCATCGACGCGGCCATGGCCCGTCTTGTTATCTTCGCCCGCTGACTCAATGTCCTTACAGGTATCAAACAACATTTGCTCGACTTCATCATTGGTGAGGGATGGGTTAGCAGCCCACATCAAAGCGCAAACACCGTTGGTGAGTGGGCATGAGAATGAAGTGCCACTTACGGAAGAGTAGCTATTGTTACTTGAACTGTTTTTGGTGGTCCAGATGCCTTCGCCCGGTGCCACGACGTCAACAAATGCGCCATAGTTCGAGAAACCAGACTTCGTGTCCGACTGACCACTAGAGCCAACAATAATCACACCAGCGTGATCGTAACCATTAATCTGTGTGTACTCATTACCAGAAGACCAGAAACAAAGGCCTCCTTGCCCCTTAATGTAATTGCCAGTCGTGCCTGCAGAAGACGAATTCACACCACCGTAGCTTGCACTTGCCGTTTTGGCGCCGTTATCGACACACCAACGCAAGCCATCCGTGATGTCATTCAAGTAAGCACTTCCGCCAGAGGAGTTACTGCAACGCACTGGGAGTAGCTTCACGGTCCAGTTTATGCCGGCAAGGCCTTTACCGTTGTCACCGACGGCGCCAATGCACCCGCCTGTGTTCGTGCCGTGCCCGTTGATATCGCTGACATCGCCACCATTGGCCTGTGTCTTGCGGTTTACGGAGTTGTAGCCACTTAGCAAGTGATCCTTCAAGTCTTCGTGCTGGAGATCAACGCCAGTATCAACCCAGCCTGCGATGAAGTTGGCGTCACCCGTGGTGTAATCCCAGGCATCTTTTGAATTCATCTTGTTGTGATGCCACTGCTGGCCGAATTTAGGGTCGTTTGGGGTGCGCGATGGGTAGCAGAGCCAGTTTGGCTCAACGTACTCAAAAAGGCCTGAATTCATCAACTCATTGATTTGGCTGTTCTCGTCGCTGTCTACAGCAAGAGTAAAAACATACTCATCTGTGGCTTCTACATACTCGATAAGACCCTCATCCACCAAACCGGCTGCGTGCTCACGCGCGGCTTGGGCGGCATCAGGTGAATAGCCTTGCTCGAGCAAAGCATCCATCTGGAGTGGACGGGCGGTCAGCTGACCGGAGAATTCCATCACGCCCGGGGCTTCTTCAAAGCGAAGAATACCACCTAAGTCGTTTTGGGCAAAAGCATTAGGCGCGCTGAATGTTAGCGCAGCCGTGAGGAGCAAGGATGTTGTCTTAATGTTCATGGAAGCTTGGCTTCGGAAGGATTTGGAGGGGAGGGAAATCTATTAATTTGACCATATAAATGGCCCATTGTTCCGCTATTTTTCTACGAAATCGCATTATATCCTCATAGAAGCGCTGGGATAGAAAAACACCGCTAAGCCGAAGCCTAGCGGTGTCACCAACATCACCCTCTCAGGTGATTCACAAACCTAGTAAAGCTCGATCCAATCTGTACCCAAGCCTGGGACATCTTTCATCAAGCCATCTTCAACGTGGCAGGCCTTGCAATCGACAGTATCTTCTGCAGGAGCGACCATGTGGGTCGTTGGCCAGTACATTTCAGTTTCTACCCAATCGTAGGAACCGGAGTACTCTTTGCCAGCGGCCTTCATGCCCTCAGTAACAGCAATCTGCCAATCAAAGCTAGCCCAGTAAGCCGTCTTGTCGCCTTTTTTGTATGGCATCAAGTGAGGCAAGACCATCTTGTTCAACTTGTTATCGTAAAGTTGTTTGCCTGTGTGAACCTTGAAAGGATAAATCACAGCCTTCTCGTCATCGATGTCGCCACTTGGATAAGCCAGACTCACAATGTTAGATGGATCAATGACATCATCAAGAGTCACATAGTTCATTTGACCATTGAACCAAGCATAAGTTGGTGTGACATTCTTTTCCCAGACGAAGCCACCCTTCTTGTAGTGGTAGACAAGGACGCCATCTTCCTTTTTAACAACACCTTTGCCGTCTTTCTTCTGGCCAGCAGTCGTCCAATCCCAGCTCATCTTAGTTGGGGTTTTCCGTGCATAGGCAGGAATGTGGCAAGTCTGGCAAGCAATCCGATTGTGCAGATTGAGAGCCTTCTTCTTTTTAGTGTGAGGGTCATCGCTGTGGCAAGCCTCGCAAGTCAAAACGCCGTGGTCTTGCCCAGGGTTCATATCTAGACGGCTGCCTTGAATCGCATGGTTGTCAGATTTGTGGCATACCGAGCAATCAAAGTTGAAGCCTTCTGGGCTCATGTGGACATCGAGAGCAAACTCAGGGTTAACCAAGCTCATGTCAATATCGCCATGCTTAACAGCATCGCCACCGCCACCTTTGGCGTGGCAAGTAAGGCAGTTTTCGCGGCGGGTTGGGCCAACATTTTGAGCGACCATGCGCAAATCGACGGGCTTCCAAATCTTGCCGCTACCTTTAGGGAATTCTTTGCCCTTAGGGTCCATTTGAGGATTGCCCGCGCCAGGTGGGAATTTCTTGTATTTGCCTGTTTGGTCGTGGCAAACCAAGCAGTCAACCTTGTCTTCTGCTGTGAAATCAAATTTGGAATCTTTCCAGCCATAACCGATGTGGCACGAAGTGCAACGGCGCCAGTTAGAAGTCACGCCAACGCAAAAGTTATTGACAACATTAATTTTGCCAAGCATTTTGCCTGTGGAGGCCTGCTCTTTTTCCCAAGTCCAGTGCACGGTTTTATGCACTTGCTTGGCAGCATCTTCGTGGCAGGTTAAGCAAGCCTGAGTGACTTCAGGGCCTGACTTGAATTCGTTTTGAAGAACGCGGAATTTGCGGTGATCCACGGTGCGTGACATAGGGACGAAAGCATCGTCTTGCAGGACAGGCTGGGAAACAGTTGCAGTTTCAACCGTAGCGGCGGTTTCAACAGAAGGAGTACTTGCCATGCAAACAGGCAAGGCCAAAAGCCCTGTGGTAAACAGGAGAGTGAGCAATCTAGGGTTTTTCATGATTGGCTGGGAAACAGTAGGTTTGGTGGCCCGGAATTGAGCCGTGGGGACAAATAAATCTAGTCGTTGGCAATACAATGCCCTGTTTGTCACAAGTTTGTCATTTTCTGTGAAAGTGCAGTATAAATGCGATGCCGTGACAAAAAGTGGAAGTATTCTGCACCACTATTTTCCATCGGGTCTAGAAACCGCTTTGTTGTAAACCCAAGCAAACATCCAACCGGCGAAAGCGCCATCAACCACAGCAAAAACAACGCCTATCAGCAAATCTAGTACTGTGCCATCCGCGGCAAACCCGGGGTAAAGACTTGCTGCCATCTCTAAGAATGGGCCGCCGTACTCGTACCCCGCGAGGCTGGGCAGGCCGACGAGCAATAGGCAAAGACTGCAAAAAAGAGAGCAAGTGAAAGCGAAAGCGCGGTTATTTAAGGTCATATCTATGATTAAACCCTAAATTATGGTTGTCAAGAAAGGGTAAAATATTTCACTGGCATTATATTTCCCTAGGGCTTAATTCAGGATAGGACATGAAAAAACCACCCACACGCATTCTCGAGACCCTTGGGGCAAAAGTCCGTCAGTCACGGCACGCTCGGGGGCTTTCACTGCAAGATCTCGCGACTCGGGCTGACTTTAGCCGCCGCTTCCTCGTTGAGATTGAAGCTGGCCGCACCAACCCGTCCATCGGGAAATTGGCCGCCATTGCCGAGGCTTTGTGCGTGCCACTGCGAGAGCTTTGCGATATCCCCACGGCTTGTGCACCCTTTAACCGCATCGCCCTCATCGGCATGCGTGGCGCGGGCAAGACTGCCATTGGAAAGGCCATCGCCCAGACCCTTAAAGCTCCATTTGTTGAGTTGGGTGATTTAATCCAAGAAAAGGCGGGCATTTCCGTCCCTGAGATCTTTTCACTCGAAGGCATTGAAGGCTATCACCGCCTCGAGGCTCAGGCACTCGAAGACTGGCTCGGAAAAAATGGCACCGGCGTGCTTGCTACACCTGGCGGCATTGTCCATTCGCCTGACAGTTTTGAGCGGTTGCTGCACACCTGTCGCACGGTTTGGCTGCAAGCTTCACCTCAAGAGCACTGGAATCGTGTAGTCGCACAAGGTGACACGCGCCCGATGGGCAGCGACCCTGGCGCGATGAATCAACTCGCGCACCTTCTTGAAGAGCGCACCCCGCTCTACCGCCGCGCCGAATTGCACTTCAACACTTCAGGGCGCGCCATCGAAGACTGCGCCATCGAGCTCAACAATATCTTGCACGCCACGGCGCGTAAGCCATGGCAATAGCGATAGTTGCTCCTAACTTTTAGCAGGAGCCGCACTCGACTCAATCGCAGAAGCTGTGTTACCGGCTTCGAGCGGATTGACTTGCCAACTGGCCATCAAAAGGCCAAGACACAAGACCACTGCAAATGCAGCAAAAAGAGCCACGAGGGGGCGTTCGGTTTTGGTTCGCACGATGCGAAAGGGGAGGGGATTGGGATGGAAGGGAGTCAAAGTGACGACCGACTTAATCAAACTTACCACTCTTCCCGCTGATTAGGGGCGCAAAATCCAATTTCTTAACCGAAGGACTAGGGACGGCTCGAAATCTAAAAACCTATCAGCGAATCAGTGAAAAGAATTCAGAGCGAGTCATGGATTCTTTCCTGAAAGCGCCCAACATGCAAGATGTCGTCGTTTCACTCGCCTGCTTGGCCACGCCTCGCATCATCATGCAGAGGTGCGCAGCCTCAGCGACGACCGCAACCCCTTTGGGCGCCAAGACTTGATGGACGGCCTCGGCAATCTGGGTCGTCATGCGCTCTTGCACCTGCAAGCGGCGCGCAAACATCTCAACGATGCGCGGCAGCTTACTCAGGCCAAGAATGCTCTTGTTTGGCAGGTAGCCGATATGCACTCGCCCGTAAAAAGGCAACATATGATGCTCGCACATCGAATAGAACTCGATGTCTTTGACCAGCACCATATCATCAGCCTCTTCGTGAAAAACAGCCCCATTTACAATGGTTGAAAGATCTTGCTCATAGCCGTGGGTCAAATAGGCCATGCTTTTGGCCACGCGCGTCGGCGTGCGCAGCAAGCCCTCGCGGTCGGGGTCTTCCCCCACCACGGTCAACATCTCACGCACTAAAGGCTCAAGCTCAGGATAAGAATCGGGTTGTGTACTCATGATTGTGGGCCGTGGAAAATCACGGTGTTGTCGCGGCTCTCTTGAAGCTCAATCTCGACCAAGGAAACGCCAGCGGGTAAACCACTCGCCAGTTCATGCCAAAAAGCGACGGCCAAGTTTTCGCTTGTCGGGATGACGCCCTGCAAAAAGCCAACATCAAGATTCAGGTTGCGATGATCAACCTGCGCAAAAATGCGTGTTTGAATGAGATCCGCAAGGTTGGCGTAATCCATGACCATGCCAGATCGGGCATCAATCGGGCCCTCGACGCTGACGGCCAGACGGTAATTGTGCCCATGGAAATTTGGGCTGAAGCAAACCCCAAAAGCCGCACGATTCTCAGTATCTGTTGCGCCAGGCATTTCAAGGCGAAAGGCGGCGCAAAACTCAATCTCATGGCGGATGCGGGCGATGTTCATGGCAACAGATTGTAGGCCAATATCCAAAACTTTCACAAACTCCAAAATATTTCTGCCGGATGTTGCTTTTTGAGGGATAGTTCTCCTGAGGCGCAAGTCGTCCCGATCCCACCCGCCGGGCTCGCCTCACCTTAGGGTGAATGAGAAGTGGTTTCTGTAAAGCGCGCGTCGAGTTGAAAAACTCGTCGTGCGTCTTTTCTTAGTCGACATGGCCTAGAATAGAGCCATGACAGAGCCCAAGCCCTCGTTCCCCCATGTTGGCAGTGCACTCTTTGGTGCAGTTTTGACCATTCTGGGTGTAATGCTGACTCAAAGTTGGTTGGGGCCGCAACTACTGCAGCGCTCTATGGGTGAAGATTCGCAGATGCTTTCTCAGGTGCATCAACATCTCACCGAAGATTATGTTGAACCGCGCGACCCAAAGTCATTCACGCGCAGTGCCGTCCAGGGCATGATGACTAGCCTTGACGACCCCTACTCGCAGTTTGTTGGCCCCGAAGCGCTCGCCGCTCTCCACGAAGATTCAACCGGCAAGATGTTCGGCATTGGTGCCATGCTCGCACCAGATCATCGCATTCGCTGGCCCCGCCCAGGTGGCCCCGCCGAGCAAGCGGGCTTGTTGCCGGGCGATACGATTTTGAGTGTCAACGGAAAATCAACCACTGAAATGCAACTCAACGAGTTGGTTGAGCTCATCAAGGGCGAGGCCGGCACCAAAGTAACTCTCAGCATCCAGCGACAAGATCATGTTTCTGACTTCGTCATTACCCGTGGCGCTGTTCCGATTGATACGGTTGGGCGGCACGGCATCTTGGATGCTGAACTCGGTTTGGGCTACATCCATATTCGAGCCTTCTCGGGTTCCACGGAAGCTGAATTTGATGCTGCACTTGATCAATTAACCCAAAAAGGGATGCGCGCGCTCATTCTCGATTTGCGCTTCAACACCGGCGGAGGGCTCGCGTCATCGACGGCCTTGGCCTCTCACTTTTTAGAGAAAGGTTTGGTTTGCACCCTTCAGAGCCGAGCCGGAAATTGGTTACGGCGCGTTGACCCAAAGCGCACTCAATTTACAGACTTGCCGATCGTGATTCTGCAAAACCACTGGAGCGCATCGGCGAGCGAAGTGCTTGCGGGCGCACTACGAGATTATGGCGCGGCCGTATTGGTGGGCACGCGCAGTTACGGCAAAGGGGTCTATCAAGATGTTCGCGAATACAAAGCGGGTAAATTCGCGATTAAATTCACTGCGGGGCACTATGTGACGCCGGCAGGGCGCATCCTTGAAGGGCATCTTTTTTCTGACTTGGCGGGCGGGCTTGAGCCTGACTTGCCCGTGTCAACAAGTGCCGAAGAATCAAGCGCTCTACAGTTTTGGCTGAAGACATCCCCCCCGCCTGCAATCTATCTTGATGCCGTACAATCCATTTTTCCAAGCAGCATCCTTGAAAGGCCGAAAGACTCGGCATTAGACGCTGCGAAAGGGCTTTTAGGCCAGGCACTTGGGGAATAAATGTCACATCGCGTCATCCTTGGGATTGAGTCTTCCTGCGACGAAACAGCAGCGGCGATTGTTCGTGACGGGCGTACCGTTTTGGCTTCGGTGGTGCATAGCCAAATCGATGAGCACGCCGCTTGGGGTGGTGTTGTTCCTGAAATCGCTGGGCGCAGCCACCTTGAGGCCATCCGCCCTGTCTTAAGTGAAGTTTTCGCGGCGGCAAATCTGACACATCACGATATTGACGCCATTGCCGTGACTGCGCGACCGGGCTTGCTTGGCTCATTGCTCGTCGGTGTTACGGCGGCAAAATCGCTGAGCTGGGCCTGGAACAAACCGCTGGTTGATGTGCATCACATCGAAGCCCATGCTTACGCCGCATTAATGTCGCTTGATGAATGGGTGTTTCCTTATATCACCTTGATTGTTTCGGGTGGGCACACTTCGCTTTACCGCACCGACTCGCCGCTCGAGCACACCTTGCTAGGCGCCACGAGAGATGACGCCGCCGGTGAGGCGCTTGACAAAGGTGCCGCCATGCTTGAATTGAGCTACCCCGGCGGCCCTTCTATCGAGAAAGCGGGTGCATTGGGCGACCCGAAAGCCTATGCCTTTAAGTTACCCATGCTTGATCGCGACTCACTTGAATTTTCTTTTTCAGGCCTCAAGACAGCTCTTCTTTACAAGCTTAAAGGGCCTGGCGGCAAGCGCACTGACCCGACTCTTCCTGAATCGCAAGATCTTTCGGGTATGGCGGCGAGTTTCGAATATGCCGTTGCAGAAACGCTCTCTCGTAAATGCGCAAGAGCGTGCGCGCAGACGGGCATCCCCAGAGTTTTAGTGGGTGGCGGTGTAGCGCGGAATTCGCGACTAAGAGCCAGGATGGCTTTCCAGGGCGAGAAACATGGTTTTCAAGCCACATTTGCCAAAACCGAGCATTGCACGGATAATGCTGTCATGATTGCTGGGCTTGGTCACGCGCGACTTCAAGCTGGCTGTCAGGCCGACCTGCTTCTTGATGTCGCTGCCCGATAAACATGTTGTTCACCCTTGCCGCATTTGCATTTTTTGCTTCACCGCAAAATGTGGCCATCCTTCAAGATGGCGCGAGATACGAGTGCGTTGATTCAGCAGTCCAAGGCGACTTGCAAGTCTTGACTCCTTATGGGGTTCTTCATTGCGCGCAAAACCCGGTCGTCGATGTCATCGATGCGAGCGCAGAGGTTAAGCAACTTGAGCGATTGCGTGAGCTTGACGAGGTTGCCTGGATGACTCGGATTCGTGAGCGCGGTTTATTAACGACTTTAACTACGACCACGCCAACCATCGAGAACCGCCCCTTCTGGCTTAATTCACTCGCGGAAGTGGGTCGGGGCCTAGACCCACTTCCTCAAAAGACGCCTCAAAAAAAACGGCTCGAGAAACTCTGGTCTGCCTTCCGCAAAGCTGCACCTGGGCCGGCTGCATTACTTTTAGGGCGCGTTTCATTTACGAGTCAAGGCGCGCAAGCTAGACCGCCCCATCGCATCACGCTCTCGGATTTACTTCGGGCCTATAAAAAAGATGATGTCCGCCGCTGGGGTGTCTTCCGCATTGCTGAAAGACAGCTTGAGCACGATTTATTAGCCGAGTTGCTCAATGCTAGCACGCAAGATGCATTCGCCCACACGCGCAATGCAGCGGCTCAGGCCAGCATGGCCATTGATTCCGATTTGGCGCAGGGGCATTGGGCCTACCATCTCTTTGGCGGTCGAAGCGGTGAGCGTCAGTTTTCAGCGAGCCACCTCGGTCAGTTTGGCCACCCGCAAGAGGCACTCGCTCCATTGATGGCGGCATTGGCGGCATCTCAAATCAAAACGCGAGGCACAGGCACGCCACGCGGAAGCGCATTTTTCGGCACACAGGTCTCGGTAGTTTCTGATTTCAGCGTAAGTGTCGCGCAAGCGGCAGTCATCGCGCGCCCCCGCGTTTCCGTCATCATGTCGGGCAATGCCATCGATGTGCGCATCTTGGGCACGACCACAGTTTCCGCCATCACCACCGCCCTCTCGCAATTGACAAGTCAAAAATTCGGCACAAAAGCCGAAGATTGGCTTGCCTGGTACGCCAAGTCATAATCTACATTTGATGCCCGACACCGCCCCCGCACTGCTCGCCCTCGAAGACGGTTCCGTTTTCTCTTGCCGCTCCGTTGGCGCTCCCGGCGAGCGCGCATTTGAGCTTGTTTTCAACACAGCGATGACAGGCTATCAAGAAATCCTCACTGACCCCTCTTACGCGGGTCAAGGGGTCTTGATGACCTATCCGCAGATTGGCAATTACGGCTGCGTATTCGAAGATGACGAATCAGATCGTTGCTGGGCCGCTGCTATGTTGATGCGCGAAATGTCTGCCATCCATTCCAATTGGCGCGCCGATTGCAGCTTGGGTGAGTATTTGACTGAGCGTGGCGTCATGGGCGCAGACGATCTTGACACGCGCGAGCTGACTTTGCTCTTGCGCGAAAAAGGTTCGCTAAAAGCAGTTTTAAGCACTGAATGCCTTGATGCCAAAACGCTTGTCGAGCGCGCTAAAAACCACGCATCACTCGAAGGCCGCGATTTGGCTTCAACCGTAACTTGCGCTAAACCTTACCCATGGGCCGAGCCACTTTGCGCCGAGCATGCAACAAATTTTGAGCCTCATATGGGCGAGCGGCAAAAAATTGTGGCTTATGATTTTGGCGCCAAGCGCAACATTTTGCGCTGCCTCGTTTCGGCGGGCTTTGATGTCACTGTAGTTCCTGCAAACACCCCGGCATCTGATGTACTCGCCATGCAACCGGCCGGTGTGTTTTTATCCAACGGCCCTGGCGACCCGTCCGCCGTGAAGGGTGGCATTGCAGAGGTGGCCAAACTCATCGATGCAAACATGCCAATTTTTGGCATTTGTTTGGGGCATCAAATATTGGCCAATGCACTTGGCGCACAGACCTACAAAATGAAATTTGGACACCACGGGGCAAACCACCCAGTCGTTGAAATAGACGGTGGCCGCATCGACATCACTTCACAAAATCATGGTTTTGCTGTCGACCCTGACTCCATGGCCTCTGCTGGTCTTGAGCTCACACACCGCAACGGAAACGACGACACGGTGGAAGGCATGCGCCATTTAACCAAACCGGTTTTCTCGGTGCAATATCACCCCGAGGCGGCACCCGGTCCGCATGACCCGGGCCATTTGTTTCACCGCTTCCGCGAGATGGTTGCTGGTGTTTCTTGCTAGACTCGCTGAGTGATTCTCAGCACCCTCGCACTCTCACTCATCCTTTTTGCTCAGCAAGACCCTGGGCAGTGGCTTTACAAAGATTTTTTTCATCTCGGCAATGACGAATGCCCTGAATGGACGGAAGCCAGTTTACTACCTGATGGCACGGCCTTTGAGATTGATTTTAATGCAAAGGAAAACAAGCGCGAGCTTTGCCTGCAACTCACCCAGAGACATGTCGACGACAACTGGGCCATAAAAATCAATGGCCAGATTATTGCCCAACTTGAACACACAACCGACCCTAAAATCGTCTTCTTTCCCGTCCCCGCAAACACACTTAAGTCTGGCCAGAATCATTTAAGCATTACAACAGATCGAATTGGGGACGACATCGTTGTTGGAAAGATTCGTTTACTCGAGCAGTCTTACCGTGAAAAATTCGGGGTGCGCCCTATTCAGATTTTGGTGCGAGATGCAAAGGGCAACAAGCCACTCCCCGCACGCATTACGATTGCAGATGCCGACGGGAAGTTGGCTCCTCTTTATTACCCCATGCAAACCAAAGTTCCGAATCGTCCCGGCATTGCCTACACCGACATGAATGGCAAAGCGACGCTTGAAATCGGTGCAGGCACATGGAGCATCTGGGCGAGCCGTGGCATGGAATGGGGTGTCGATTCGGCCACTCTCACAATAGCCGCATCAGCTCCACAGCCGATTGGGCTCACCCTGAAGCGAGAAGTCGACACGGCTGGTTATGTTGCGAGTGATACGCATATCCATACTGTGACTGCGAGTGGCCATGGTGATGCAACGACCTGGGAGCGTGTGCATTCTTTAGCAGGAGAGGGCGTTGAATTGGCGATTGCCACCGACCATAACCATCACATGGATTACCGCCCCCTGCAAAAAGAGATTGGCGCCAACCCGTTTTACACTCCCGTCATCGGGAATGAAGTCACGACAAACTGGGGGCACTTTAATGCGTTCCCCTTCGCGGAAAACGCGGTCATCCCCGATCATGGCCTAAACGAATGGATGCCTCTAGTGGCCGATATTCGCAAAAAGGGGGCGGAGGTCATCATTTTGAATCACCCACGCTGGCCGAATTTTGAAGGCGGACCCTTTGGCAAAAAGCTGGGTGGCCTTAATCGCGAGACCGGTCAATTTACTGTGCCAATGTCCGACCTCGGAATCGATGGTGTCGAGATTTTCAACTCCACGACCGCTGTCACGAGTTGGGAAGAAGTTCTACTCGATTGGTTTTCATTATTGAATCGCGGGCACCGTTTCTTTGGCGTGGGCAGTTCTGATTCGCACACCGTTGGTGATTCTGTTGGGCAGGGCCGCACTTATGTCCGCGGCAGCGATCGCAACCCTGCTCGTATCGACATCAAAGAAATGTGCCATTCTTTTGTGAGTGGGCAAACCTCGATGAGCCTCGGTATTTACATTGAAGCCAAAATTAACGGCAAGGCTCCTGGGAAAAGAAGTCTGGTTCAAGCGCAGCACAAAGCTGACCTGTCCATCCGAGTCGCTGCCGCCAGCTGGGCAGATGTCAACTCTATTACCCTCTACGCAAATGGTATCGCCGTAGATTCGGTTCAAATCGAAAACAGCGAATCGCCCATCGACTTTACCTGGGAGCCAGAGTTTGTTCTTAAAGTTGATGCTTGGCTCGTCGCGGTCGCAGAAGGTGACAAACCGCAAGAACCTTTCTGGCAAAGTTTGGTGGCTAATCTTGGTGCGGTAACAAACCCAATCTGGTTTTCGGCTGATTGATTAAAGCAATCGCCGAGGTGAAAACAACTCGGCATCGGGATGGCTGCCCTCAAGCAAAAGTGCTGCCCCAACTTTGGCGCATTCAGAGGCCAATCCAAAACCATGGCCCGTGAAGCCAAGACACAATAAGATGCCATCCTTATGGGGATGTGGCCCGACAAAAGGCATGCCGTCAACCGAAAAGCCCATTGTGCCGGCCCATCTATATTCAGGCTCGAGAGCCTGCAGTTGCGGATACAGCTGGCGCGCGAAATCACAGAGCCCAGCCTGGACATCAGATGTGGGCGTTTCTTCGTAGCCGACCTCAAGCGCCTCTGCCGTTTGACGAAAGCCGCCAAACACAAAGCGCCCGCTCATATCTTGGCGGAAGTATTCGAAACCGTGATTGCGATAAACAACGGGTTTTAAGACGCGATCCGCAACGGGAGGAAAGGAAAGCATTTGGCCGCGAGTGGGCGCAATCAAGGAAGCAAGCGTGTCATCGAGCAATGGCGCGTAGGCGTTTATAGCAAGGACGAGACGCGCAGCCCTAACCGAGCCCCGAGCCGTTTGGGCAACGACCGATTCGCTATCCAAGTGAATCACCTCACTCTGCTCAAAAAAACGAGCACCGCGTTTCATGCATGCCTTGGCTAACTCAAGCACGAAGCAGGCTGGATGGCATCCGCCGCCGGCGGGGTCGAACATTCCGCCGAATGCATTCGGGCTGGCAAGGCGCTCGCTTAATGCATCCGCTGCGAGAAAGTCGACGGGGAATCCGTCATCGGTGAGGGCTTGCACGCTAGCGCGGTATTCCTCTTCTTCGTGGGCCGAGGCAGCGGCGACCAAGACACCATCAGGGCTCCATTGCCAGTTGATTTCTAATTGTGCGGCGGTTGCCTTGAGCCATTCCTGGTTGCGAAGAGAAAGGTGGCGCAACCGAGCAGCCCCATCGCCCATGGCCTCTTTGAGCCGGCCATACGGTTCGGCAAAATCGGCGAGCAAAAAACCAGCGTTACGCCCAGAAGCGCGGCTAGCAATATTGCGCGACTCAAGCAAAACTAAACGCTCTGGGTTTAGCCCACCCTCGAGCAAATGCCAGGCGAAAGAAACCCCAGCAAGCCCGCCGCCAATGATGACAACATCGGCCTCGATGTCCGCAAGGAGAGAAGGGCAATTCGCTTGAGTCGCTGTGTCGAGCCAAAGAGAGTCGGTGGATGGTGCAGTTGGAATCACGAAACCTCATTTTCGCTACGGGGTATCAAAAAGTCGAGACTTCCCCCACGGAAGTTTCTGTGGCACACTATTGCCAGTCCAAACATGCTAACTGCCCTTACCCTGCTTCTCCTGTCCGGCTTCAACGCTGTGATTCCGACGACGGCCCCTACGCTTGAGACTCTCGTCTTATTTCAAGAGCAAGAAGAAGAGCAACAACCCGTTGAAGTCGAAAAAGAAGAGGAAAAAGCGCCGACTCCAGAAGAAGCAATCGCGGGGCTTGAAGCCGCCAAAAAGGCCAAAAACCCGCTTGATTTAGCTTTGGCACTCGAAGTCTTCGGATCAATTGAAGGTAAAGCTGTTGTGAAATTCGTCAGCAAACTTCTCAAAGACAAAGACGACGGCATACGCCTTGAGGCGATCAAAGCGTTACGCTGGAATCCTCACCCAGACGCCACGAAAGAGCTCGTGAAGCAAAAGAAGAATAAGAAGATCACCGAGAATCGTGAATGCGGGGTGGAATATATTTACGCACTTGGTCAAAAAGGCGGCTCGAAGTGTTTAGACATCCTTACAGATGGCCTGCGATATACGGCTGCAGATGGCATTAAGCAGCGAATTCAAGCCATTGGGCGGATTCGAGATATCGACTCAGTCGAAGCTTTAATGAGCCTCATGACTTCCGGAAAGGGCCGCCGTGATTCCGCACCCAACATGAATGACCTGCGTGTTTCTCTAAAAGTCTTAACGGGCGAAGACTTGGGGCGGAAGTCAATCGACTGGATTCAATGGTGGAACAAAAACCGTAAGTCACTGAAAATTTCTGCCGAGCCATGGCCTCTTGACAAGCGACAACAATTCCAATGGGACAAGCTCTGGGCAAGTCCAAAAGAAAAAGAAGATATGAAGAAAAAGGCTCAAAAAAACCTAAAAGAAACGGATGAAAAAGAATCCGATGAGTTTTAGTTTGCCCTCCTGAAGATGGAGGAACAGTACCTCCGCGAAAAGGGTCTGCGTCTTTATACGGCAGGCGATTTTTTTGAAGCCCATGAAGTCTGGGAAGAAATTTGGAAACAAAAAGCTGGAGCAAGCGCTGAGTTTTACAAAGGGCTCATTCAAGCCGCCGTTGCTCTAGCGCATTCTCAAAACGGCAATACGAAAGGCGCTCTAAAATTAACCAAAAGGGCAGAAAGCCGCCTCTTGCAGTATTCTCCGACACACCTCGGTATCAATGTGCAGCAGATTCTCGACGACCTAACAATGATTGATGCTGTCTAAATCTAATCAAACCCAAACATCTCCTCTGCTAAGAGTGCGGGCCCAGCTGTCGCCTCAGACTTTTCTCCGCCGCGAGTTTCGTACTGAATCCATAGGTCGCAAAGCGACCTATGGATTCAGGCGAATGTCCGAGCGCCGGAGAAAAGTCTGAGGCGACACAAGACACACAACGACCAAGCTACCCGCGAAGCCAAGAAACCAACTGCCGCAGTTTAGGCGGTTGACCGGTGCGCAAAATAGCTGTCTTAAAGATTTTCCCTGAAAGCCAAAGCGTAGCAATAATGCTGACAAAAAGTAGCACCGAGGTTCCAACAAGCTCGAACATTGGTGGGTCAGCAGCGGCTCGATTCATCATGACGAATGGAGTGTAAAGCGGGATCCAGCTTAAGATCGTCGCCAAAGTGCCATTGGGGTCGCGAGGAATAAACATCATCGTGAAAATCGGAACCATCATGATGATCATCACCGGGCCCATGAAGTTTTGCGCTTCTTTGATGGTGCTACACATACTGCCAATCGCCAAGAAAATACCCGCGTAAAGCATATAACCCGCAAAGAAGTAAATCATAAACAAGGGCATCAACCCGCCCTCGCGGATGACATCGTAGATTTGCGTTGCAATCATGGCTTCAGGCCCAGAGAAGTATGCCAAAATGCTAACCAGCGAGATAAGCCAAGTCGAAAGCATAGTCAGCCCGATACCCGCGATGCCAATGAGTTTGCCCCACATCAATTCCCAGGGCGTGACCGATGAAAGCAACACCTCAATGATGCGATTGCTTTTTTCTTCAACCGTGTTGTTGAGCAACATTTGCACGGTTGACATCAATGCAATCCAGAGTAGATAAACGAAACCCGCCGGCGCCCATTGGCGGATTGTGTCAGCCATCGAGACCACCTCTTCACCCTCAGCCTTGCTTGGGTCAAGCGACGAAAACGGCGCGGAAGTGTGCTCAATATCATGCACTGTTTTTGCATCAACATTACGGGCAATGTATTCGCGGCGGCGCACCTCGCCATCAACGGCGCGACGAATCGTATCTCGCAAACTCGTATCAGCTAAATTTGTAGACCAATATTCAATTCCACGATAATCACCGCCAATCGCCATCATGGAAGCGATGCCTGGCCGTTTGAGATGCTCCAGGATGTCATTTGGAATCAAAGCCAAAGCAAACAAACCGTTTTCCGCTCCCTCGACATCTAAACTTGAGCCAGTCAGAGCAGGGCGCAAAGAATCAACGATGTCAGCAAAGGGCATTTCAGGCGGGACTTCAAGCGAATCGGCCAACTCAATTCGCATGTATTTGCGCCGCGGTTCTTCAAATTCAGGGGCGCCCTCTTTAAGGTAACCACTCATTTGGCTGAGCGCAAAGGCCATGCCACCGTTTTCGATAAAGGCATCAATGGCCTCAGGGTTGGAATCGACCATCTCACGAATCATCGTCTCGATGTCGGCTGGGATTGATTCTAGATCAAGCCCAGCACCCTCTGTACCCGCAGCAGATAGATCACCTTTTGCGTTTTTTTGAGCATACTTTGACAGGGCTTCCATGACACGGCGATTGTGCGCCCTATCCATGGCTAAATCGACGACCTCGCCAAACTCTGCCGACTCGTCGACCAAGACAAAAGCACGCGTTGGCACCGCTTTTTCTTCGAGGAATTGAGGCACTTTAATTCCAGCCAGAATAATGACCGGAAAAAGAAAGAGGCCAATCCAGAAACCTTTTGTTTTGGCATTTTCCGCGAACTCGCGTTGCGCAACTAATAGGGCATTTCTCATCGTAGGGTGGCCTCTTTGGCGTCTGCGCCGACAAGATGTAAGAAGACATCATGCAAAGTTGTTTCGGCGTAAGAAAAATTCTGAAGAACAATGTTTTGTTCAAAACAAAACTGTAAAAGGGTGCTTGGGCTTGCCCCTCTTGCCATCGTCACGACAAAAGCATGAGGTGCAGCGCCATCAGGCTCAAGAGAAACCACACAATCGAGGTTTGTCAAAGGCGTAGGGTCACTCTCCGTTGTCAAAGAAACCCGCAAAGGGATGACATCTCTGGCCTCGCTAACCGTGCCGTCAAAGGCCTTTTCACCTTTGGCAATCAAAAGCAATCGGTCGCAAATTCGCTCTGCGTGGGACATCACATGAGTCGAAAACAAAACCGTGCGGCCTTGCTTTGCAAAATCATGAATCACATCTTCCATGACCTGTTGGTTGCTTGGGTCAAGACCGGAAAACGGCTCGTCAAGAATCACGAGCTCAGGGTCATGGGCAATGCTGGCTAAGACCTGCACTTTTTGGCCCATCCCTTTACTGAGTGCTTCAATCTTTGCATCAGCAAAATCACTCAGCCCATAACGCTCAAGTAATGCGTAAGCGCGTTTTTTCGCATCGGGCTTAGAAATGCCCTTTAGGGTTGCGAAATAAGCGATCACGGCCCAAGCGCGCATCTTTTTATAGAGACCTTTTTCTTCTGGCAAGTAGCCGATGCGCTCTCGCACATCTAAAGCACTCGGAGCCCCTAGTACAGAAATAGACCCGACTGTCGGCCGCACAATATCAAGAATCATACGGATGGTCGTGGTCTTGCCCGCACCGTTTGGTCCGAGAAAGCCATAAATCGCACCGCGCGGAATCTCAAGAGACACATCTTTGACGGCGGCAAAATCACCATACATTTTGGTGACATTATGAAGTGTTAAAGCAAAATCAGTCATCAATCAATTACCTGCACAAGTGGCTTCGATATCTACAATTTCTTTCACAGCATCAATCGTTAAATTTTCAGGGCCGTCTACCGTGACATGGATATCATCTTCGATACGCACCCCAATCCCGCGAAGTCGCTCAGGCACGCGCTCATCATCGGCGCGGAAGTAAAGCCCAGGCTCAATCGTGAAACACATACCCGGCTCAAGGGGCCGCCAATGATCGCCATCGCGATACTTGCCAGCATCGTGAACATCTAGGCCAATCCAATGAGAAGTGTTATGTAAAAACCATTCTTTATAAGACTCTGAAGCGACTTGCTTCTCGACGGAGTCCTCGGTAACGCCCAAAGTAATCAGAGCAGAGCAAAGCACTTGAACCGAGGCATTGTGGACATCTAGCAATGTTGCACCCACAACAGACGCCGCAATCGAAGCCTTTTCAGCTGCTAAAACCGCCGCATAGACCTCTTTTTGCGCATCGGTAAACTTGCCGTTTACAGGGTAAGTGCGTGTGATGTCGCCTGCGTAAAGCCCAAACTCTGCACCCGCATCAACCAAAACCAACTCGCCGTCATTGAGAGGCTTATCGTTTTCGACATAGTGCAAAATATTTGCATGATCGCCACCAGCAACAATTGTGCCGTAAGACCAGCCCATGCTCTCAGCCCCAGCGCGGCGGAAAGTGTAGTTGTAAAAAGCCTCGACCTCATATTCCATCATGCCTGGCTGCATCATCGCCATTGCGAGATTGTGGCCCTTTGCTGACAAAGCAGCGGCGCGACGCATGACATCCATCTCAGCGGGTGACTTAAACAAGCGCATTTCATGCAAAACATGAGTCGGCTCAAGCACGGCGGTCGGTGGAGCGAAACCCTTGCGGACTTGGGTGCGGAGGTGTGCGAAGCCTTTCATGACCATGGCGTCAACATCAGCGCGGCCCCCCAATCGATACCAGATGCGAGTGCACTTTTGCATTGCATCGGCAATAGCCGCCGCCAACTCTGTATTCACACGAGCGCAAGCGATACCTAATGCCTCTGGGGCGCCTTCCGAGCCCAAGCGCACCCCAAACCAAGTTTCCATTTTGGGGTCACGCGGCAAGACAAAGATCGTCTCTTCGGGGATGCCATCAAGACCCTTCGCAAGCATCAGTAGGCCATCTGACTCGCGATGCCCTGTCAGGTAGTAATAATCGGAGTCTTGTCGGAATGGGAAATCGACATCGTGATTACGCGTCACATGACACGCACCCGCAAAAAGAGCGATATCGCCCTCTTGCATGGAGTCGAGGAAAGCACGGCGGTGGGCCTGAAACATGGGGCTAGTCTACGGGCAAGAGAGGTATCCGCAGGCTTTTTCACTGCCGCTAAACTAACCCCATGCTGCCTGTGATTCTCCTCCCACTCCTGACCTTGGTTCACGCCCCATTTGATGGTTTTATTTTCCCGCTTACCGAAGAAAACCCTTGGTCGGGCCAGGCCGATGCTGGGCTTACTTTCCTCTCCGGAAATAATACCTCGTCGACGAGTTCTCTCAACGCTCAACTCGAATGGAAGCTTAATGACACTCGATGGCTCGGCACAAGTCAATACACCGGAATTCGCCAAGAAAACAGCGAGGGTTTAGCTAGCACAACTTCGCGCCTTTACCACTTTGGGCTGGCCTACAACAGCCTCTTTGGTGAAGAGAATGAATGGTTTTTCTACAGCAAATCGGCCGCACGCAACGACACACCAAACGGGCTTGAGCTTCGAGCTGACATTGGCCTGGGGCTCGGCTACCGGCACGCCTGGAACGACCTTTCCTGGACTAGCTTCGAATTCGGTCCCTCTTTGATTCGAGAAAACTTAGTCGGGGCCATAACCGAAGATACTTTTAACTCGCGCTTCGCGCTTTCCTCCGAAATCGACCTAGGCAATTCCTGGACCTGGACGGCCAAGGGTGAGTATTTTTCATCCACCGAAGACAGCAATGATCAATCTTTCACAGGGGAATCTGGCATCCGCTGGGCCTTCCACGAAGGATGGTTTCTGCAAGGCACAGCCGCTCTAGCCTGGGATGGCACTCCAGCCGTCGGCTTTGGCAATAGCGATAATCGTTTCATGCTCACGATTGGGATGACATTCTGATTCGACCTGCAGCGGCATCCCTTAGAATGCCATTGCCCCCCATCATGCGCATCGACCTTAAGACAGCCATCGAACTCACCTCGGAAGAGGTGCAAGATGTGTTTTTGATGTTCCGCGACATTGGTGATGACCCCCTCCGCGTCCAAGAAAGCTTCCGCGGGATGTTCCCCAAAAAAATTGCCGAGGCCATGGGTGAGCTTCGAGCACTGCGTCGTCGCGCGGCTCAAAAATTTCAGATGGGGCGCGATATGTATTGCACCAAACCCTTGCTTGAACAAGCCTCAAGCGAGCCAGTTGCCAACCATCGTGCGCAACGATTTGCCGAGGCTGGTTTGACGGTTGTACATGACCCTTGCTGCGGCATGGGCTCCGATAGCATTGCATTGGCTAGAGCTGGGCTCAAAGTCAAAGCTAGCGACAAAAATGATGTCGCCGTTGAGTTTGCCCGTGCCAATGCCGAGATTTACCGCGTCAGTAGCTCGATTGAGTTTACTGCTGCCGACATCACGACTGACCCGCCCGGCAAGGGTGCGATTTTTCTCGACCCTGCTCGGCGCCGTGGTGCGCGACGCATCATGAACCCCGAAGATTGGTCACCCAATCCAGAAACGGTAAGCCGTTTAATTCAGGGTCGCGGCGCGGCTTGTGTCAAATTAAGCCCTGCGACTGATTTAGAGCGCCTCTTCGAGCTCTTTCCGATGCCCGACGAAATTGAGTTTATTTCCTATCGCGGCGAGGCCAAAGAGTGTGTCTTCTGGTACGGCAAAGTGGCCAGCAAAAACGAACGGCGCGCGACCATGCTGCCTGACGGTGCTTTTTATGCCGGTCAAGCCGACCCGCAAGCTCCTGTTGGCGAGCTAAGCAACTGGATCTTCGACCCTGACCCCGCACTCGTCCGCGCGGGTCTACTCGGCGCATTCGCCAAAGAGCACGGCCTTTGTGTTCTTGACCCTGCCATCGGATATTTGACCGGCCCAAAAGATATCGACTCACCATTCTTGCGTGGCTTCCGCGTTATAGCTCAAGAGACGCTCGACCCTAAAAAAATGCGCGTCATGCTACGCGAACATAAAGTCGGTCGTTTGCTTGTACGCAAGCGCGGTATCGCAGAGCGGCCTCAAACTCTTGAGGCAAGATTCCTTCCTAAAAAATTCGGCGACCGCCAACTGACTCTGCTGGCCATGCGCCTGGGCGAGCGCCACATCGGCGTTTTAGCCGAAGAAGACTAATGCTGCGACCTGGCCTTTGCGTATTAATCGGCGCAACTTTGGGCTTGACGGCATGCCATTCAAAAACCGCCCCAAGCGAGGCAGAAACCGCAGCCACCGCGCGTTTTGCGATTTCTCAAGAGCCGCATTCCTTCGACCCCCTTCATGCAGATGACACGGCAAACCAGGTCATTCAGCGACAAGTTTTTGAGGGTCTAGCCGAATACGACCGCAACGGGGTTGATTTTTCCGTAAATCCATTGCTAGCAACGAGTTGGAGCACCTCCGATGGTGGCAAATCATGGGTGATTCACCTCCGAGAAGATGCCTATTTTTATGATCCAACAGGGCGTCTCAACTGGTCGAATCATAAGCGAGCTCTCACAGCTTTTGATGTGATAACGAGCTGGGTTCGCCATGCCGATTCACGGTTGCGGTCTCGGTCATGGTGGGCCTTCGAAGGGTTGATCCCTGCCTTAGAGCAGTTTCGCGCCAAAACAGATGCTGGCGGTTTGGAGGCCTTAGACGCTTGGGCTCAACTGCACGAGCAACAGGGGCTAGACGGCCTGCGTGCCGTCGGCGAGCATGAAATCCATCTTGAGCTTCAGCGAAAAGAGCCGCGCTTCCCTCACCGTTTGGCATCACCATATTGGGTTGTAATCCCTGCCGAAGACGCAAAAGAGCATCAGCTTGACGCACCCGTCGGCACAGGCCCCTATTATTTGACCGATTGGGAGCCTCGCCTTTCAGCAGTATTTCAGTTACGCAAAGACTGGCGAGGTCAAGAAAAACGACTCGCGCCGACTGGCCAGCCCGCGCTCCACACCTTGCACTTTGATGTTATCCGTGAGGGGTCGACGCGCACGACATTATTCGAGCGCGGTCAAGTCGAGCGCATGGCACCGCAACAAGATTCGTTTACGCGTTTCCTTGACCAAGGCCAATTGCGCTCCAAATACGCAAATGATGGCGTTATCGCGCACTCCTTGCAGACACCCGACTTAACGATGCTTTCATTCAACATGAGCGACCCCCTCGTCGGCTTTGTTGAGGGCGACCCAGATGGGAATGAACGCCGGCGGCAATTGCGTCACACTTTAGCTGCGGCATTCCCGAAGGAACGATGGCATGAGGTCATCCGCAACAATGCTTGGGCGATTCCGGCACAGACTTTTCTGCCACCGAGTTTTGCCCCGACTGGCTACGCGCCTCCGGTCATCCGATTCGATTCAGCGCGCGAGGGCGAGCACTTAAAAAAGGCACAAAGACCAAAAATTGAGGGCGTCTTATCGTTAGAGCTTGCCGGCAACGATGCCATTTCTTTGGGCATGGGTGAAATGATTGCCGAGGCCTTCACGCGGGCTGGCTACCCGACCGTCGCCGTCCCCAACACCTGGACGGCTTTTTCGACGAAAACGGGCAAGCGCGAGGCACAAATATTTCTTCGCACTTGGGCACTTGATTGGGCCGAGCCAGCGCAAATGTTAGCTTTGTTTTATGGGCCTGCGGCAAGCCCAGGCATCAACCGCTGCAACTATGGTAATCCGCGTTACGACGAGCTTTACAACCACTATCTATTGGCTCAAGCTGACAGCGAGCGCGACACCATTGCACGCGATATGCTCGACATTCTGCACCGCGATATGCCGGCTTCTCCGATTGACCATCGACGAGGATGGCTATTAACACGCCGATTTGAGCGCATGCAGCCTCACCCCTTCGACATTTTTTCTTGCAAGGATTACCTGCTTCCCAAATGATTCTGACTGCGTTTCGGCGTTTGCTTTACGCCGCCAGTTTGGCGCTTGGGGCGTCAGCTTTGCTCTTCGGGATTTTAGACAGCGGCCTTTTGGGCGACCCCGCCATTAGAGAGGCTGGAAAGCATGCAACCGCTGAAAGTTTAAACTCGGCTCGTTTTCGGCTCGGCCAACTTGAAATAGTCGAGTATGCCGAGGTGCCGGGTGGCACAGATACTCAGCACGACCGCCTTGATTATGGCAGTTTGATTCAGATCTACGATGCAAATGGCTTGACGCGCGCTTGGGCGCAACCGGCTTCTCCACTCTTGCGGTTTGCTCGTCAAACAGGTGCGCTTTTTTCCTTTCGCTTCGGCGACAATCGATTTGGCCGGCCGATTCTTGACACCCTATCGCGCCGAGGTTTGGTATCAGCTCAACTGGCTCTTCCGGCATTCGCGCTCTCGACACTTATTGCTCTTGGTCTTGCCATTTGGGCAGTAGCGCGAGGCCCCATCGCAGAGCGACGCATGATTGGCTTGGCCGCCTTAGTGATGTCAATCAGCGGCGTTGTCTGGATTTTGCTCCTGCGCTATATCTTTGCCACTCAACTACAGTGGTTCCCTCTGCGCGGCTTATCGCCCCTACCGGTATTCATTTGGGTTTCGCTTGCGATTTGGCCTGACTGGCTGCTCTACCGCGCGATTGTGGCAACCGAGGCGCAACGACCCCACTTGCAAGCAGCTCGTGCACGCGGAATCCCGGCCCGCACAATTTGGCTGAAGCATCTGCTTCCAAACATCTTGCCGCCCATTTTGACTCAGGTCGCCCTTGCCTTGCCCTTCTTGTTCTTGGGCTCTCTCCTGCTTGAGCGCGCCTTTGACATCCCGGGTTTAGGTAGCTTTATTGTGCAGGCGATTGGCGACCACGACCACGCTTCCTTAAGGGCTGTCACATTTATAGCTGCACTGGCTTACCTCGCGGCGAGTTGGCTTGCCGATATAGCCGCTGCCTTCGCCGACCCCCGTAGCCGCAAGGAGGCCTCTTGATTCACCCCTTAACAGCTATTCATGCGCCCCAGCCTTTGGTGGCGGCGAGCCAGGCTCAAACTGATTTGCCTGCCTACCTGCCTCCATGCAGCGACGCTTGGCTCGGAACCGATGCACTGGGCCATGATGTCTTGCACTATTGCCTTGACGCGCTTTTCACTGCAATTCAAGTTGGTCTTGGCGCCGGCCTATTGGCACTTTTTTTAGGCGCTGGCTTTGGCTTAATTGCTGGTTGGCGGGGCGGAAAAACCGATGCACTTTTCATTTGGATTTCTGGCGTGGTCGCCGCCGTACCAGGGTTACTTTCGGCATTGGCTATTGGCTACATGCTCAACGGTAACCTGCTTGCAATTCTGCTCGCTTTGGGCTTAACAGGCTGGATTGGCCTATTTCGTCTCGTCCGTACTGAGACGATGCGCCTGCATGGGCGCGATTGGATTCTCGCAGCCCAAACCAGCGGCGCGAGCCAAACGCGACTTCTTTTGCGGCATATCCTGCCACGATTGCGCCCACTTTTGCGTGCCCAATTCGCGCTGCAATTCCTTTATGCAATCCAATCCGAAATCATGTTGCAATTCCTTGGCATCGGGACGGGTCGCCCTAGTTTTGGTCGCGTCTTGGCCAATGCATGGGCCTTTGATGATCTCGGACGCGGTGCTTGGTGGCCCCTTGCAACCGCAACGGTTTTTTTAAGCGCGCTGGTTTTGCTCGCACGGCCACGCACGCCCAAGCAAAGCAAGAGTCGACTCTAATTTAGCCGATGGTTTCAACGGCGCCTAAAGCGCTTTCCAGCCAAACCGACCGGGCTTAAGCTCAACAAAACGCCCCATGACTTCATCGGGGTCGTGATAGAGCAAAGCGACCCAACCTTGGGCCGCGGCGCGGGGGATCCATTTTTTGCGCACGGCAAAACTGGCTTCGGCATTTAAATCGTAAGCCATCAAAAAAGGAAGGTGCACATGATGACGCGTAGGGACGACATCCGACCAGAAGCATGCTGTCTCGCCGGCATCGCGAATGAGGATGACAGAAACGCCCTCTGAGTGGCCACCCAACGCCACCATGCTCACACCGGGTGCAATCTCAACTTCTTTATCGTAAGTGTGAAGCAAACCGGCCTTTTCAATCGGCTCAATATCTTCGCGACGATAACTGGCGCGACGCAAATGGCCCGACTCAATACCGGCGTCTATTTCCACCTTTGCGGCCCAATGTTGGGCATTGGGGAAGACTGGCTCACCCGATTCATCACATGCTGCACCAATGTGATCAAAATGACAATGACTCATCAAACAATGCGTCACGGCTGAGGGCGCAACGCCGGCTGCGGCAAGCGACTCAAGCAAATCATGGCCGCCAGAATGGTCAATGTGGAACATCGATTTTTGTCGATCGCCCCATCGCCGCCCCATGCCCGGCTCAATCAAAATGACATGACCGGCATCATCTTCGAGAAGAAACGGAGTCGTCGCCATCGGGATGGTGTGGTCGTCATGAACCTCTGTCAATGATTCCCACATGACACGCGGCACGACACCAAACATGGCACCGCCATCGAGTGCAAAACGCGCGTCATTTAAGGCGCGGATCCGCCAGCGACCAATCTGCGTTTCGCGTGTAGCCATCAAGCCTAGCCAAGTTGCTTAGCCACTTTCGAAAGTAGGTCACGAGAGATGATGATTTTTTGCACCTCACTCGTGCCTTCGCCAATCGTGCACAACTTGGCATCGCGGTACATCCGTTCGACGGGATACTCGCGCGAGTAACCATTGCCACCAAAGATTTGAATGGCCTCGTAAGTTGCACGCATCGCAACTTCACTTGCGTAATACTTGCCCATCGCGGCTTCGACACCGTAAGAGCGGTGCGCGTCTTTCAAACGCGCCGAGTGATAAACCAAATGCCGCGCAGCAGTGATTTCAGTTTGCATGTCGGCCAACTTAAAAGCCACAGCTTGGTGACGCGCCAAAGGCTTGCCAAACTGCTCACGCTCAAGTGCGTATTGAGCAGCTTGATCGAGCGCACCTTGCGCAATGCCCAAAGCCATCGCACCAATCGAAATGCGGCCGCCCTCGAGGGTTTTCATGAAAGTCGAGAAACCTTCGCCAGGCTTGCCAAGAACATTTTCGACGGGAATGCGGCACTCATCAAAATAGAGGTTTGTCCAGTCAGAACCACGCGTACCGAGCTTTTCTTCACCCTTTTCGATGGTGAAGCCGTCCATGTCGCGATCGGCGACCATTGCGATGATGCCCTTTGAGCCTTTTGACTTATCGGTCTGCACCGTCAAAATAAAAGGCTTGGCGTAGGAACCGTTTGTGATGAAGCATTTTTGACCGCTTACCACCCAATGGTCGCCATCTAAAACGCCCGTGGTCTGCGTGCCGGCCGAGTCTGAACCAGCGTTGGGTTCAGTTAAGCCATAAGCGCCCATGAACTCACCTTCGCACAGGCCGCGCAGATATTTGGCCTTGAGCGCGTCACTACCGAAAGCGTAAATCGGCCAAGTACCGAGTGAAGTGTGCGCGGCCAAAGTTAAACCCGTTGAGCCGCAAACGCGAGAGATTTCTTCGACGGCGATGGCGTAAGACAAGTTGTCCATGCCCGCGCCACCCCAAGGCTCATCTTCGAAAGGGATGCCAGCGAGGCCGTTTTCGACCATCTGGGCCCAAACATCTTCGTTGAGTTTAGACTTTTCGTCGGCTTCGCGAGCAGCGGGTGCAACGACTTCATTGGCGAATGCCTCAACCACTTCGCGCATCATCTGCTGCTCTTCGGTGAGATCAAAATTAGTAAGGATGTCAGTCATGAAGGAATCTCTAGGAAGCGAATTGTGCTTCGAGGTAATCAGCGATGGCCCCAGTCGCAGTGCCGGGGCCGAAAATTTTGGCGTAGCCGTCGGTCTCTAGGACCACAGCATCAGCAACGGGGATAATGCCCCCCGCTACGAGCAAAACATGATCAAGACCACGCTCAACCAATAGCCGCCGCACTCGCGGCAATAGTTCCATGTGGGAACCCGAAAGAATGCTAAGGCCGATAACATCAACATCTTCTTGTTCTGCGGCATCAACGATCTGAATCGGAGTGCGATGAAGGCCGGTATAAATCACCTCAAAGCCGCGGTCGCGCAGGGAGGCTGCAACCACTTTTGCGCCGCGATCATGGCCGTCAAGCCCAGGCTTGGCCACCAAAATGCGAAGTCGTTTACTCATGCTAGAATCACTCATCACAAACATTTACTTTTTTTAAGACCTCGTTAAGCAACTGAGCTGCAATTGCATCAGGGCGAGCGCCATCGGCCAATGCCGCTTTAGCTTTACCTTCCATTTGAGCGTGCGACCAAATCTCTGCTCGCAAACCGCCTTCGAGCAGACGGCGGATACGCGCTAAGGCTCGAGTATTACGGCGAGTTTCAAGGAAACCACTCTCAGTCATAACCTTGCGCCGGCGCTCAATCGCAATAGCCACATCTTGAATACCGTCGCCCAATTTAGCGGAGCAAGTTACGACTTCAGGCATCGGGCCAGGGGTTTGGCGCAAGTCAAGGATGCTTTCAATCTCATGCTTGAGCCGGTCAGCACCAGCGCAATCGGCTTTATTGACGACGAACAAATCACCGACTTCCATTAGGCCGGCCTTCATGGCTTGAATCCCGTCACCACTTTGCGGAGTCAGGACGACTACAGCGACATCGACCGCAGCCATGATGTCGACTTCTGCTTGGCCAACGCCAACGGTTTCTAGGATGATTTCAGGGAAGCCGAAAGCGTCGCACAAGTCTGCGGCGGCACCAGTGGCAAGGGACATTCCGCCAAGTGAGCCCCGATTTGCCATAGAGCGCACATAAACGCCCGCATCAGCAAGAGCTTGATCCATGCGCACACGGTCGCCCAAAAGTGCACCGCCTGTAAAGGGGCTCGAAGGGTCAACGGCTATCAAAGCCGCCTGACTGCCTTTTTCTGCCCAATAACGAACCAAGACATCACTCAATGTTGACTTCCCTGCGCCAGGTGGGCCTGTCAGACCCGTCCGCCAGGCATTGCCAGTCTGTTCATAAAGAGAATCAAGCAACTCACCCGCAAACTCTTCGCCATCTTCGACCCAAGAAATCGCTCTAGCTAGTGCCCCGACACGCCGCTCGGCAAAGCCCTCAAGGAGCTCCGCGACCGTTGGCTCAGCGCGAGGGGGAAGCGTCATCTCAGAGCAATTAGCTCAAGGTGCGTGAAATCACGATGCGCTGGACATCAGCCGCACCTTCGTATATTTCAGTAATACGAGCATCACGATAGTAACGCTCAACTGCAAACTCTTTGGTGTAGCCCGCGCCACCATGAATTTGGACGGCATCTTGGGCAGCTTTGTTGCAAACTTGGGCGGCAAAAAGTTTCGCCATCGAGCACTCTTTGGTGCAGGGTAAACCTTCATCACGAAGCCATGCTGCTTTATGTACAAGCAGCCGAGCCGTTTCAAGCTCTGTCGCCATATCAGCCAACTTAAACGCAACGCCCTGAAAACGATTAATTGGCTTGCCAAACTGCTCACGCTCGCTAGCGTATTTAACAGAATCTTCCAAACAGCCGCGATGGATACCCAGCGCCTGCGATGCGATGCCAATGCGGCCGCCATCAATAGCCGCCAAAGCCAGCGGGAAGCCACGGTTGAGTTCACCCACAATATTTTCGTCGGAGACAAAGACGCCGTCGAGCAAGATCTCGGTAGTCGAACTAGAACGAAGGCCAAGCTTTGCTTCTTTCTTGCCAACGGAAAAGCCATCAGCGGATGCTTCAACTAAGAAGCAAGTGATACCTTTACCGGCAGGCGCTGATGGATCGGTAAGCGCATATACAACAAATAGTTGGGCAAATGCGCCTGATGTGATCCAAGCCTTGGACCCAGTCAATTCATAGCCCCCATCAACCTTTTCAGCGGCACATTTAAGGCTGCCCGCATCTGAACCCGCTTGGGCCTCTGTCACGGCATAAGCTCCGAGCCATTCGCCCGATGCTAGTTTGGGTAGATACTTTTCCTTTTGCTGCTCTGTACCAAATTTAATCAGAGTGCCGCAAACCAGAGACATATGAACCGAGATGGTTACGCCCATGCCTGGCTCAACGCGGTTGATTTCTTCAAGCATGAGGGATGCATGCAAATTGCCGAGGCCAGCACCACCGTATTCTTCGGGGATGGTTAGACCCAAAAGGCCATCTTCGCCAGCGGCTTGGAAGGCTTCCCAGGAAAAAGACTCTTCGGCATCCCACTTAGCGGCGTGGGGAGCCAATTCGCGCTGCGCAAATTCGGCAGCAGATTCACGAATCATTTCGTGTTCTTCGGTAAGACTGAAGTTCATTGTGTGTATTAACCCCTTAGGGGGCATTATTCTACCCTACCCTAGGCAACAGAAAGCACGACCTTTCCGACACTCTGGCGCCTCTCAAGGCAAGTATGCGCACCGGCAGCGTCATCAAAAGCAAAGACATTGCCAATATGCGGGCGGATGTCATGCTTCTCGGCAAAGGTGACCAATTCAGCCCAATTTGCACGGCGGTGGTGATATTTGATGTTGTCGACATTCAAGCCGCCCACCGTGATGGAACGATGAAAAACCGTCAAAGGGTGCAGGCGCGGGATCGCCTCGGCGTAGTTATCACGAATGCTGCTAAAGCCAATGATGACCATGCGCCCTAGCGGCGCCAGCAACTCAAGAGAGCGGTCGTAAACCTCGCCACCGACTGACTCGATGCAATAATCCACACCCAAGCCCTCCGTTAGCTCTCGCGCCTTATCGCGAAAATCATGGCTCGTGTAATTAACGCAAGCATCAGCGCCATGTGACTCGACCAGAGCGCATTTTTCATCCGTACCGGCTGTGCCGATGATAGGACCCATTCCGAGAGCTTTGGCAAGCATGACCGTAGCCGTGCCCACCCCTCCGGCGGCCGCCTGCACCAAAGCCGATTCGCCGGCGCGCACTCGGGCAATTTCTTGAAGAGCAAACCAAGCCGTGCCAAAAGTATTGGCAAAAGCGGCTCGCTCATTCCAGCTCAGACCACGAGGCGGCTCGAGCAACTGGTTGTCATTAGCAACAATGATTTCGCTATAGCAACCGTTACTGAACTTAATAACGATGACTTCATCACCAACTTGAAAGCGACTCGTTTGTGGGCCTGCGGCGACCACTACACCCGCGGCCTCTTTGCCTATCTCGAAAGGGCACTTCTGGCCCCTGCTGTATTCGCCTCGGCGCTCGACCGTCTCGGCAAAATTCAAGCCCATTGCGCGGGCTTCGACTAGATACCCATCGGCCGGGCAATCTGGGGTGGGATGATCTTTCAGTTGAAGGACTTCCGGCCCACCAAATGACTCAAGGAGATATTTCTTCACGCGCGCAGGCCCAAGACTCGACTAATCCACCCAACGCAACAAAGCACTGCCGGATGTAAAACCTGAGCCAAAAGTCGTAACTAGGATGGTATCGCCATCTTTAAATGAACCCTGATGCTCTTCGAGGCCCATACAGAATGTCGTAGCCGAACCCGCCGCGCCTTGATTGCCGCAAATCTCAACATTGTGCCAATGCTGACTCTCGTGGATACCAACCATATCGCAAACGGTCTGCAAGACACGCGAGTTAGCTTGATGTGCCACAAACGCGCGGAGGTCATCCACCTTGATGCCATGCTTCTCAAGCATCCATTTTGCGCTTTCTTTAAACGCACCCAAGGCATAGTTTTTGACGCGACGGCCGTCTTGCCAGAAAAAGCCGCCAATCTCTGTCGTGACGACATCGGCGCCGTCGTTGAAGTTTTTCATGGAGGTGTCGACAACTTCCCAGGCACCCTTTTCAGGCTTGTCTTTCGTCAAGAGCAAAGAACCAGCCGAATCGCCAAAGAAAATGCAAGAAGTGCGATCGGTGTAATCCGTGACGCGTGTATATTTTTCAGCCGTTACGAAGGCGACCTTATTGAAATCGCCCGTCTGCATCATGGCGCGAGCCACTCCCATGCCATAGACAAAGCCAGAGCAAGCGGCGTTGATGTCAAAAGCTGGGACATCAAACAATTGCATGCGCTGGCAACTCCAGGATGCCGTCGCTGGAATCAAGCTATCTGGCGTACTCGTTGCGCAGAGGAACAAGTCGAGGTCTTCTTTATCCCAGCCTGCGCGCTGCAGTGAAGCCTCAACAGCAAAAGCCGCCAAATCACTGGTGTTGTGCTCAGCATCAGCGACACGACGCTCACGAATGCCAACGCGAGATTCAATCCACTCTTGAGTGGTATCAACCATCTTGCTCAACTCATCGTTGGTCAGGATGCGCTCAGGAAGAAAATAACCAGTATCGGCAATATAAACAGAAGCCATGTATTTATCGGTCGGGGGGGAAGCAAAAAAAGGCCGTAAGCCAACAATAGATGCTAACAGCCACACGCCGCCCCTGCAACCTCCCATAATTGTTTTCAGTACCCAACAAAAAAGGGCAGACAAGGAAAAACCTCGCCTACCCATGGGGAAGAGAGAAAACCCCTACTCGTAAGAGTAAAAGCCTTCGCCCGATTTCCGGCCCAACTTGCCCGCAACCACCATGCGACGGAGCAATGGGCAGCAGCGGAATTTCGGGTCGCCTGATTGCTCAAGCATGTAATCGAGAATATCGACGCAAATATCAAGACCAATGAAGTCAGCCAAAGTGAGCGGCCCCATTGGGTGATTCATGCCAAGCTTCATGATGATGTCAATGTCTTCTGCGGTAGCGCACCCCTCGTAAAGAGAGAACGCTGCCTCGTTAATCATCGGCATGAGCAAACGATTTGCGATGAAACCCGCATAATCTTCGGCGACACCACAAGTCTTGCCCAAGCCCTCGGCAATCGCCTTGGTGCGTGCAACAATCGCATCAGTTGTGCGTTCACCTTTGATGAGCTCGACGAGCTTCATCAGAGGCACAGGGTTCATGAAGTGCATGCCAACGACCTGCTCAGGACGGCTTGTCGCCGTTGCAATCGCAGTAATCGAAATCGAGGATGTGTTGGTCGCCAAAATCGCATTTTTAGGGGCATGCTGATCAAGCTCAGCAAAGATTGCTTTTTTGACTTCGAGTTTTTCAAAAACCGCCTCAACGATGATGTCGCAATCGACCACGCCTTGAGCGATGGAGCCAACACCTGTAATGCGAGCAAAAATCTCATCGGTTTGCTCTTGCGTCATTTTTTCTTTTTTGACGAAGCGATCAAGAGATTTGCGGATGTTTGCCAAGCCGCGCTCAAGTGGGTCAGCGGCAATATCAATCAGGCGCACAGTGTGGCCTTTCATTGCAAAGGTTTGAGCAATGCCATTGCCCATAGTGCCTGCGCCGATTACGGCGGCTGTGAGAGTTTCAGTCATGGTTTTAAGATTCGTTTCTGGGGAAGAATGGAACTAAACAAGCTCAATGGAGGTGGCCACGGCATTACCACCGCCGAGGCAAAGTGTCGCGCAGCCCGTCTTGAGGCCACGGTCTTTGAGTGCGTAAATCAAGGTCGTCAAGATGCGAGCACCTGACCCACCAATGGGGTGACCCAGCGCAATTGCGCCACCGTTGACATTAACTTTGTCGGCGTTTAGCCCAAGCTCTTGAACCAAAGCGCAAGCGCCTGAAGCGAAGGCTTCGTTTATTTCAAACAGGTCGTAACCGTGGCGAGAGAAACCCGTTTTGGCTTCGAGGTTTTCGATGGCTGCCATTGGGGCCATCATGACCATCTCAGGCGCCATGCCGCCAGCGGCATAGCCCGTAATGCGAGCGAGTGGGGTCAAACCGAGAGCCTCAACGGCCTCGCCTGATGCAATCACGAGTGCGGATGCACCATCAGAAATCTGCGAGGCATTGCCGGCAGTAACGGAGCCGTCTTTCTTAAAGGCTGCGCGCAATTTACCGAGTGACTCGGCAGTCGTTTCGCCACGACAGCCCTCGTCTTTGCGAACGATCAAATCGTCTTTGCGGCGCTGCTTTACAGCAACATCAAAAGTCTCGGCGTCAAATTTGCCAGCGTCCCAGGCGGCTGCGGCTTTTTGGTGTGACTGAGCGGAATACTCGTCTTGCATTTCACGAGTAATCCCGTATTTGTCGGCGACCAACTCGCCAGTCAAGCCCATGTGCTGGTTGGAGTAAACATCCCAGAGGCCGTCCCAGACCATGGCATCGACCATTGTGGAATCGCCGAGTCGGGCGCCGGTACGAGCTGCAGGCAAGAGGTAAGGAGCGAGAGACATGGATTCCATGCCACCGGCCACAACGACGCGGTTATCGCCGGCCTTGATTGACTGTGCCGCCAGATTGACGCACTTTAGGCCTGAACCGCAAACCTTATTGACGGTGAAAGGCGAAATCTCATCGGGCAAACCAGCAAAGCGCATGGCCTGCCGAGCTGGGTTTTGCCCAACGCCTGCCTGCAAGACATTGCCCATGATCACCTCGTCAACTTGAACGCCATCAAGACCAGCGCGGGTCAGCGCTTCGGAAATGGCGTAAGCGCCCAATTCTGGGGCGCGCAAACGGGCGAAAGAGCCCTGAAACTTAGCGATGGCCGTCCGGCATGCGGACACGATGAAGACTTCTGACATGTTTTACGGGATTAGAATGAGAGGGAAAACCGAGTCTCAGTTGCGGTTTCAAGCAACCCTGAGACCCCACATTCTATAACCCCTTACGACTCTGGCCACAGCCCCGCCATTTTTAAATCTCGAGCACAAGGAACGATTTTTTTGACGCGCGCCGAAAGATCCAAATCAATCTGGCCAACCAACAACTCGCCGTCAGCACTTGCCGTGACGACCTCACCCATCGGGTCGATGAGACTGGAAGACCCAGGGAATTCCATGAGGTGCTTACTATCAAGGCCAGCAACGCCCGCCCGATTGCATGCCAGCACCCACATTTGGCTCTCGCAAGCCCGCGCACGCGCCAACAAATCAAAAACCCCTAAACGCGGCAGAGGCCATTGCGCCGGCACGACCAGCAAATCAGCCTCTTGGTAAAAAGCCTCGCGCGTGACTTCTGGGAAACGCAAGTCGTAGCAAACCACTGCGCAAACGCGGCCAACGGGTGTCTCAAGAGTAATCGGCAAGGCATCGCCTCGGGCGACTTGCCGCCCCTCACCTGTAGGCGAAAACAAAATGCGCTTGTGATATGGTCGGCGCAAACCGCCCGCCCCCAAATAATGGACTTGATTGAATGGTTTGCCGCCACCCGTATCACTTGATGCTGCGGGTGCGGAACCGATGACGCAAAGATCAAGCGACTCGGCCTCTTCATGTAGGGATGCGAGCGCGAGTTCACTCTCGGCGACCACCTCGCTGGAATAGCAAGGCAAAAACGATGTCGTCCATTTTTCGGGCAAAACCAACAAGCGCGCACCCGAGCTCGCTGCGCCTCGCACCCCATCTAGCGCTGATTGAAGATTAGCTTGAACCTCGCCTGGGCGGACATCAAAGGGCAACGCGGCGACAAGATGAGTGTGTGACATGGGGGCTTTGACTATTTTTTGCCCTAAAACAGCGCTTACGAAACTATTGGCAAATCGTGCTCGGAAGCAGAGCGACTAGACAAACAGATTGACGCTCGGCAGTGTCTTTGTAATCAATGACGAGTTCCAAGACTTCAGCGAAAAGTTCTTTCGCTGTCGAGAAGTCTTCTGCATTTTGAGCGGCTGAACCTGCTGCATAAAGACTGCCGGCACGGTCTAAAACAGCCTGAATCGCGGCTTGTCGCACCACGACATCATGGAAGCCTTGCTCGGTGGACAACTTTGCAAATAGAGCCTGAGCGCGAACCAATTGCAAATCCATTTCGAGCGCACGGGCGAGGCGGTAATCGATGCGGGCCTGCTCAGCATCAGCAGCTGCATTAAGGGTTTGCACGCGAGGAGCGGTCTCGTTGTGAGCCGCGCCTTCCACTTTATGCTCGACCTCGGTGAGAATCGAACGAACCTCATTCGGGCGACCACCGCGCAGGGCAATTTCAGCCTGCAAAAGCAAGTCTTCAACGGCAATGTGCTGTTCAAGTGAACTCAACCACTCTTTTGTATTGGCATCGCCTGGCAAAAACCGCTCGGCATCCCAAAGGGCAAGCCAAGCTTCGCCGATGCGCCCTTGCTCGAGCAAAACAAGCCCTTTATTGCGGCTAGCCTCGCCCATCTCGCGCGAAAGCTTATCGAGTTGCCCCTTTGCGCGACTTGAATCGCCTAAAAAGAGGGTCGCGTGCTGCAAAGTCGTAAAGGCCTGTAGAGATTTTTCGTGGCGCAATTGCTCGAGGCCTTCGAAGTAGATGGCCTCGCCTTTTTTCTGTTCTTTGCTGTAAACCAATTCAGCTCGCGCGAAGCCATCAATCGCAGCATCGTTTTCAGGGCTCCAATCAAGTGCGCGCTGGAAAGTCGCGAGGGCTTGCGGGTATTGCTCGTTGACTAAAAACTCTTCGCCCAACTCGATTTCTTTTTGAGTAATTTTCCCGACAGCTCGCTCAAGCAAGTTTTGCGCGCCCACATGATTTGGCCGCTGTTGGAGGGCTGCTAGAGCTACGCGTCGAGCACCCTGCGGGTCGTCATGGTGCAATAAATCACGCGCGCCATCAACAAGCAATGCAAAACGAGCCTGTGTGACACGAGCTGCCAATTCGCTGCCGGGGCTAGGATCGCCAGCTGACTCATAAGCGGCTAAAGCCTGGTGGAAATGGCCTTGACGATAAGCACGGTCGCCCCGCGCAAGGGAATCAGCACTTTGGCAGGAAACCAAAGCAAACAAACAGAAGAGGAGCGTGCCACGCATGGGCTTATTGTGACGCCTTCGAGCACAAATATCTTGCATGGATATGCCCTCGATCACTGATCCGCTTTCAAACCGCAATTCAAAGCGGGCCTAAGTTGGCAAATGCCTCTGCACACGCAGGCTTAGGGCTGCAAAAAGCAACAAGGGAGATAGGCCGGCCAATTGAGGAGAAAGCAAGCCACGGCCTCCTAGATCACGCAATAGGAACTCGAATACAAAGAAAAGTGCACACAGGCCGAGACCGACCGCGATGCCCTCCATGGAGCTACGACGCTCGAAGCGAAGGGCAAAAGGCAGCCCCAACAACAATAAAACGAGATGCACCCAGGGAGTCGCTAGACCCGCCCAATACAAAGTTGCAGCAAGTCGATGATCGGGCTCAACGCGACGGATGGCGGCGTAATCTTGCACGGACAACTCAAGAGGCTCGTTTTGCATAAACCAAGCACGAGTCAAATCTGAAGGTGTAAGCCCAGGTGCAGCCCACTGCTCGACTTCCTGATTGCCAGCTCGAGTCGAGGAAAAGCCATCGGCAAGCATCCATTTCCCGTCTTTCCAAGTGGCCGTGGCCGCCTTTAGGAGACTATCTCCTGAGCCAGATGGCCCATAAACCTCAAGCCCCAAGAGTCGAGGCGTCGGGGCTGGACGGAAGCGAAAAGCGTGCAATCGCTCGCCCATTTCGCCGCGAGCCCACAAATCGCGGGGCTGCCAATCTTTTTGCTGAAAGAGACGCGCCGACAAGGCCTCACGCTCGGCGCCATAGGTCGGAATGAACACCTCTCTTAAAAGCGACACGCCGCCAGCCAGGAAAGCGGCCGCCAAGAACATCGGTAAAAAGGCGCGGAAAGAGGAGCGCCCACCCGTCAATGCGGGCAACCATTCATTTCTTTTTTGCATCGATAAAACGGATCCGAGCCCAGCAAGCAGCGTAATGTAAGGCGCGAACTGGAAAAGCAAGAATGGCACATTGAGCAAGTAATAACGAAAAGCATCAGCCTGAGCAGCACCGAACTGATCGGCGGCGGCGACAAAGTCATCGCTCTTGGCGAGGACATCAAGCCCGGTGAACATGCACAGGAAAGCAGCTGCCACGACAAGCCAATGCGACAAAAAAGCGCGCAAAATGTAGCGGTCATAAAGCGGCACAAAGCGACGAATCGGCGAAAGCAGTGAAACCATTACGATGACCTGCGGCGCAAGAGAAACCACAAAAGCGGGGCAAGACCCAAGACGGGCAGAAAGGCTGCTGGGATGGCTGGCATCGTGCCCGCATTCACCTGTGCGCGGCCAAAATAATAGAGTGGGTAAAACACCAGGGCCAAAACGCCAAGCCCGGCGGCGAAACCACTCAAGAACCCTGCGCGGCGCAACCACCAACCCAGCAAACCGCCGACCAAAGCGATAGGCAAGAAACTCATGGCTTGGGCAATGCGCTCCCATAGAACGAAGCGATACTCTTCGCGCTTGCGCTCTGACAGAGAATCGTCTTCTCGAATCGCCTTCTGGATTTCAAAGGATGAGCGGTTTTTTACGAAAGACACAGGCGGCAATCGATTACCCAATTGCTGCACATCAACCCTCAAGTAAGTGCGATTGGGTGCGGCGACCGTCCAGCCAGCACCGCCTTGCTCGGATTGCTGCTCGGACCAAGTGCGCATGCCGTCGAGGGAGAAAACGAGCTCTCCGCCTTCGAAATCCATGGAAGCTCGGTTCGCGCGAACGCGAAGCAAATTAGGTTGCCCCTTTTTTCCGACAGCACTTGCTTGGCTTGGAGAACGGAGAAAAAGCACAACATCTAAAAATGCACCATCAGGGTTACGCGCAGTCCAGGTCAAATCGAGGCCGCGAAAGTGCATGCTACTTGACGAGGGGTTGGTGTTTTCGAGTGCGGCCAAATCCATGCGACGCATGATGTCACGCATCTTGCCATAAATTTCAGGGACGACCAGACTTGTCAATGGGTAAGCCACGAGCATCATCAACACGCCTGCCCACAAAGCCGGGCGCAAGAGACGCATCGGCGGCTGGCCCGACGCTAAGAGTGCGACCAACTCGCCGTCGCTTGCCATCCGCCCGTAGGTGAGAACGATGGCTGTTAAAAGTGCCATCGGGAAGAAATACGGGAGCGCATTTCCGACCATGAGCGGAATCAAGCTCAGTGAAACCCAGATGGGTGCGCCCTGGCTGGTTGCGGAGGCACGCACCACCGCACCAAGCGCCACTAGGAAAATGACGCCGAGAAGTACGAACAGCAAATGCTGGACAATTTCGCGGAAGTAGGAGCGCTCGGTCAGCACGAGGATGGATTGTCCCCGCATGGAGGGGCCGCGTCCAGCACGCTCTTGGGTGGCGGCATTAAACTCATAGCGTGACAACGCTGCTGCGTGACAATTTGAACCGAGTGAGCGACCTTTTGGCCGGTCACGATTGGGCGAATGAGCAGATGAACGAGCTCTGGGCCGCCGCGCAACTTGAATCAGCGGTTCTATTAAGGCTCTCCCCCCAGCGGACAGTGTTGCGCCTTTCGAGTCATGGAAAAGAATGGGTACTAAAGATTTTCCACCCCATGCGGAAGAGTACTGCGCTGCGACAGATTTTCCGAGCATGCCCCGCAACACGGGAGAAAGCACTTTTAGAGGCCTACGACAAAGATTGCATCGCTGCTATTGAGATTGTCCATGCAGGGCTTTCTTTCCTTGCGCGCCCTTGGGTTGACGCGCTAGATTTGGCAAATGCTCTCTCGATTTCCCCAGAGAAAACAGCTAAATGCGCTGCCCGCTACTTTGCTTCCTTTTTTGAAAAGGGCTGGCTTGACTTAGACCCATCCGCGCAGGATTATCTTTATCTTCCCATGGAAGACGCGCTTATCCCAATTGATTTGGGTCATGCACAGCGACACGGCGACTGCATTCCAGCTTCTGGCCGCCACGGCTTTTTCCTTCGCATCCTCTCATCGTTGCCAGATGACGGGCCAGGCGCCAGAGCACTTGCCAATAGCTGTTCTCCGCTTTGTGGCGCTTCTCCTGCTGAGTTGCTCGAAGGGTCAAGACAATTAAGGAACAATCGCTTCCGTCATCGTAGCTTTCGATGCTTAAGATCATGTTCTGATTTTCGACCATCAAACGATGGCGGTCATCAAGCCCTTGTCGAAAAAAAAGGGCGCTCTTTATCGACATCTAAGCGCAGCTTAGTGGAGCATCAGAATAAAACCGTAACAAAGACATGGTTACTAAAACGCTGGACTAGGCATCTCGCCAAGACCTTTGGCCAATCCCAGGCAAAGCGAAGTTTCAGGATGCTTTACTTACTTGAGTTACATGGCATTCCGGCGGCCCGACCTTTGGCATGGAGCCCTACGCCTCACGCGGGTGAGCTAACTTGCGCTTTCGTGAATGGCACTCATGCAAATCCAAACGATTTAACCAGCCTTGCGCGCCATCTTGCCGCGACTCACCGGGCAGGTTTGGGCAATCGCGACCCAAAAATGAGTAACTTTATCCTTACCGAAAATGGCCCTGTATTAATTGATGCTGATGGCGTTCGAGACAGGATGAGCCGCCCTGCTAGAGATCTTGGCAGGTTGCTTGCTGAAGCTCAGGCAGACAGCCCTGCGGAAGAGATGCTCATCCACACCTACCTTGGTGCTGTATCTTCAGCATTACCTCTCGAGTCAGAGGCGCAAAGGAATTATTTTATCGGGGAAGCCCAGGAATTTGCAAACGCTTTTCGACGCCGCCTATTGCAAGGTAAAGACAATCAATAAGGCCTCTTAAATCGCAACCCGGCAATCAGCTCACTCGCAAGGGCGAGTGTCACGCCAAGAACAAGCCCCATAAAGAGGCAGGTCGCATAAAGAGCGGATAAGGTTGGAATCTCTTTCGCACCTTTTTCCGTTGCCATCGCATTTGGATTCCGGACAGTGAAATGGAGGCCACGCTTTAAGTGCAACTTCAATTCACTGATACGCAGGCGTACTTTGCTTAGGTGGGCCTGAGAATGCCTCAACTCACCCTGAATGCCGCTTAATGTGGCCTGAAAACCCGGCATCTTCTGCAACTGCGCCTTTACATAAACGAGCTGTTCGTCAAGAACAATCTTTTGCGCCTGATAGCTTGCATCTGCTATTTCCATGCTGACCAATTGATTTAGCATTTCAAGAGTTTCTGCATCAAGAGATTCAGATGTAGAGGAATGCACCATCCGCTCGATACTATTTTGGGCCTGCCCTTCGAGAGCTTTAATGCGAGCACCCAGGGCCAGCATCTCAGGGTGGTCATTTTTATAAGTTAAACGCTTCACCGCCATATCTGTGGCGACGGAACCAAGGTTCGAGAGCAATTGTGTATAGGATGAGTTCAACTGGAACTGCCTAGCCGTAGTACGGAACTCGGAACGTTTAGAAAGAAGCTCCTCTAAGACTGGGCGCTGAGCTTCAGAAACAAGCCTCGAAAGCCTCAGAGAGTGCAGCATGGAATCAATCCTTCTCCTTTCTGAAAGCAATGCCTGCATCTCGCTGTCAAGATCGACTAAATCCATTTCGGCCAAAGCAAGAATCAGATCTGCTTGGTTTTTCTCAACGGCAAGCTCAGCCCCAGGAAGCTCAACTTGCAATGCCGCTAGTGACATCTTGGGGCCATGTTCGGCTTGTTCCTTAATGAGCTCTTCGAAGGCCAGAGTAAATTCATTAGCAATATCAGCCGCGACGCCTGGGTTCTCGTGAATTGCAAGAATGACAAAATTGGAGACTCGGTCGATATCTCCAATCACATTTTTGCGGAGATAGGAGTACGAAATCTCTGGCATATGCTCCGCAACACGCTCATGAATGGCGCCCGAACTCATAATGCCCATCATCCCTGAGCGAATCTCTTCTTTAGATACCGGCAGAACTGGGCCATTCGGGATATTCTGATCTTCAGAATTAAGTGAGAACCCCGGCATCGTTTCTGGGACGATTACGCTTGATTCTGCCACATATCGTTGCGGGAACGCCGCACCGTAATAATATCCACCTGCGACAGACCCTAGGACTGTCAGCAAAACGATAAGCCGGCGCCGGTAAAGGACGCCAAAGATTGTTGTGGAGCGATCAAGTGCCATGGTTGTTTTTCTGCTGCAAGAATATCAAGTCCGAAGGCTCTGGTTCATTTCTTGGTCGGCCCGTCATGATGACAAGGCATTCAAGAATTCCGACGCAACTCCAGAGGAAGGGTGACCAAAGGAACATTGTGAAGAGACTCTGTGTAGCTGTAAGTAATCCAACGAACATAAATCCAAGAAGTAAGTCGCGGTCATAACTGTCTTTTAGATGGCGCAGGCGATGCTGGATGCGATAAGTTAGGATTGAAAAGAAAAGCAAGAAGGCTCCAACTCCAAACAGGCCAAGAGAAGAAAGTGCCTGCAAATATGCGTTATGTACTTTCAATTGAAAAGGGTTAAAGAAAGTCACTACGCCAAAAACTCCGCGACCTATCCACGGAGAGTTCAGCCAAGCCTGAACGGCTATATGGTCAATTTTCCAGCGGAATTCAGCTGAGCCTGTGGATAGTGCCATGACCTCTTTGAGAGCCGCTTGAATGAAACCCGTCGCCCATCCAATCGTAAAGGCCGCCAGCAGAATGAGAAAAAAGGTGGGTGCCTTTTTCGGCCAACGCACTAAGGGGACAAGCACGATGCCAACGCCAAAGCTCAGCCAGCCACTTCGGGATGTCGTAAGGAGCACTCCAATACCAATCAGAATGAAAGCTGACAAGTACATGACGCGCCGAGAACGGGATATAGCGTTTTTGGGTTTAAGCCCCCACAAGAAAGCAATGAGCCCAATTCCGCCGATGGCATTTGCTTGCACGTTCTGGTGCGTCATCAAACCGGATGCGCGTGGAAGTAGTCCGACGAAGGGAAACTCCATCGTATTGTCGCTGGAAGTAACAAAAGTTACTGGAACACCCAACATGAAGGAAAGGAGCTCTTGAATAAACTCAACACCAACAGAAATTGCCGCCATCAACAGAAGCAAATGAAAAAATATTTCAATATGACGACGCGTGCGAAGAATTATCGGAAAGAGGATGACCATAAACATGGTCATCCCGTGGTCTAGTGATGTTGAAAGAAATGACCCGAAGTTGAGCGTCTGAAAGCCTGTTGTTGCATAGGACAACAGAATTAAAGCTAACGGAAAAAACAAAGGTGTCAACGGAATGGGTAATTCCTTTCGAGCGGCTCCCCTCGCCAAAAGTAAGAAAAGGAGCGGGAAAAGCGCCACCAAGTGAATAAATGGGATGGCCTGCGCCATAAGAGACAAAGCCAGTAGACCAAGAAGGGGGCGGTCGACACCTCCTGAATTATAGACCCATACGAGGAAGCCAAAAACTGAAACAAAGAAAATAAGACCTAAGGAATAAGTCGTCAAAAACGGGAGATCATTAACAATTGCTGGATCTGGTCCAAAGAATTGAACCGACCAGATGGCTCCCCTTAAACCATCTTCCGCGACAAGACGTGCAGAGGCGATGCCAAGAAGTAATGCGACTGCTCCGATCAAGACCGAGCCGATGCGACCCCAATCTTGGAATAAGCGAATGTCACTTGATTTAGTCATCAATCGCTAGTGGCCCATTCAAGAGAGACCAGAACCGTAGTATCTTTCGGCATGTTCAAGATTAAATGACCATCGGCCAAGCGGGCATAGTCGGAACTTTTCACAACCGCTGGGTAGGCTGCCTCATGCTGAGACATTTTGTAGGGTGTCGTATCAGCAATACGCTCAGTTTCCATCTGGAAATCAGCACGCACCCTGGCAGAAAACTCTGGGGACAGGCCGGACACTTTCACTTTTTTAGACTTCAAGGCCTCTTCGAGTAATGTCAATTGTTTCGTGGAGACACCCTCTGCTTGGTACCGCTTAATAAGATTGCGAGCGGCCAACTGATTTGGCCCGGCTTCGAATGGGAGGAACGCAGCTCGAAAAGCAGCGTCATCTCTTGGATTACTATGGTCCTGGTCTACGACACGAACCTCGACAATGCGTGTGGGGAAATCATGCAATGCAACTCGCACTTCCCGGCTGTCATCCTCGGACTCCTTCTTGATCGTTGAAACGAACTCCTGAGCTGCCAGCCAGATTTCTTCGTCACCCGCTGGCACTCCAAGTTGCTTAGGAGTTAGCCCTCCTTTAAAAAACTTCCGCAAACGCCCCTCTTTACCTTTCAAGAAATCTAATGAGGTGCCTTGACTATTCAGCATGCGACGAATTGACTTATGCACGCCAACAATCGAATTTGCGCCGAGAATAAAACCAGAGTTCCCTTGTCGAGTCGCCAGCAATGAAAGATTTGGAGTCCCAGAGACTCGCTTGGCTGGAATCTGCGGATACTGCGCCGCCATCTTTACCATTTGCATCCCATTAAAGATAGCTTTGGGTGCACCATGCAATGTAAATATGCCAACAGAGCCGCCATCGAAATCAGCCGCGGATTCCCATTCGCCATCTTCAATAAAGAAAAACTCAGAATGATTAATCCCGGTATCGATGACCGCAGTCGTAACACCGACAAAAAAGGCGGCGGCCTCGGGGCCATCGAGCCTTTCGTCTGGGGGCATTTCAAGGCTCCATTCAGACAAGTCTAATTCAGGCTCTGGGTGCCCATATTTTTCCGCTAGCTTGCGAAGACCCTCTGCTGTTCTGTATAGTTCCAAATCCGTTGCGAACCCGCCATAAAGGTGGAACGACAAAAAATCAGGGTGGAAACCAATTTTTGCACTTTCGGCCAAACACAATTCGATCGACTTGTAGCCGGCGCCGGAAATCGATGCGGCAGCAGGCCCACCGATTGTCGGTGAGCCACTGGGGAATTCTTTCCGCAAAGCCAGACCTGCTTCAGCAAAGAACACAGCGAATTCCTCAAGGGAACAATTGACATGATGCTTCATGTCGGGCTCATCCCAAATTTCAATCGCACGAACCCGTGCGCCAGCTCGTTGCAAACGGCGCACATCTGCAGCGACCAGCTTAGCCCAGGCAGCGCCATCTTCAGGGACAATCATATTGGCGTCTCGTGAAGCGTTACCTGTGTCAGACGGGTCTCCACGAGCAATAAACAGCACATCCATCCCAAGCTTTGTGATTAATTCTGCGGCGTGCAACTGTTGCTTGAAACCTGAACCGGCATAATAATTGCGCCAAATCCGCATCATCCCACCTGCGGGTTGAAGTCGCTCACCCCATGCTCGCATTGCACCATCGGATGTGTTGTGCTCATTCATCCCGTAAATTTGAGTTGGGGATATAGCGCGGCCCTTTGCCGAGAAATCTACCTGGAAATCAGGCTCTTGCACGGAAGTTAGTGGAACCAAAGTGAGCAGCAGCGAAGCCCAAACGGGTGTAAGTAAACGAAGCATTACAAGTATCCTAACCCACGCAAAGATTCTTCGATGGCATCACTCTCAGCCGTTGAAAAAGCTGACTCGTCGAGATTTCCGGGCTCCGGCTCGGCTGTGCGATCAAACTGAATCTCTAATTGTTTTTGAAGCAACTCGATGTTCACAGAACCGTCCATCCAGGCGGGGACAGCCTCGCCAAGAGCATGAAGCAATGTAGGCACCGTGTCTTGAATATGAAGGCCGTCCAGAACAAGGCCCTCTCTTACATTAGAGGCCGCAAAAGCAAAGATACCATTAAATCTATGCTGCCCTGAAATGGCGGCATTTTTGCGCATCGTAAACATTTCATGGCTTCCGAGATCATCCTTGTTTAGGCAACTCAGACCCGCCATCTGAAACTGATAATCGGGGGCCTCATCGATCATCGGGCCTTCGTAAATATCATCTTTAATCGCACCGTAATCAAAGGCGGGTGAGCCATCTGGCATTTTGACCTGAGTAAGTTTGGCTTCGATTTCCTGGAGCAGACTATGAAAGTCTCTTTGGTCGACAATTCCGATTGGCTCGCGCCCCTTCATGTTAAGCGCTATACCGTGCAATGATGTGTATGCACGGGTTTTCGGCCAATCAATATCTCGCATATCAGCAGCGACCTTTCGCTTTGGGCGAAACAATTTCCATTTAGCAATGGGGCCAAGGAGCTTAACGGCCCACGGAACTTTTACTGCATGCATGACCTCGCCCAAAGTCGCGACACCTAAAGTCCAGCGGGGTACAGGCTTGCGAACCAAATAGCCCTCTTGCTCAAGCCATTTATTCAGGTGAAAATCTGAGTACTGTGGGCCAAAACCATGATCGCTCACCAAAGCAATCGGCACATCGTCGCCCACGATTTCGCGGACGGCACCCACGAACTCATCAGCCAAACGATAAGAATCGCGGATGACTTCCCCGAAAAGTTTGGCGCCTTTTTCGGACCAGCCGGGATGGCTTTTATCTTGAAACTTCCAGAAATAATGCTGGCAGCGATCGGTCACCGAAATCACGGTAAAGAAAAAGTCAGTGGGCTTATCTTTGAGCAAGCGGCGCATCAACGCCAAACGATCGCGCTCGATGCGAAAAAGCTCATCGCGCAGGCGCGCATACTGCTCAAGATTATCGTGCGGCTTTTCGTTATCGCCATCAAATGGCCCGTAATCGACATCAGCCTCGTAGGGGTGCCCCTGCCACGACTCGAGCTCTTTCATCAAACCCGCTGGCCAGCCAAGCGAATCACCTTGTATTGGGCAAGGAATGCCCGCAACTTGATAACCCTGATTTACCGGGAATGGTGGGAAAACCATGGGCACCGAAAATGTACCGACACTCCAGCCCCTCTTGCCCAGAATCGTCATGATGTCTTTGCCAGAGTATTTCCGCGAGTCATTCAGCGCATAACCATAGCTGTTAGGCAAGCGCCGGATGAAATGGTAAACCCCGTGCCTACCAGGGTTTACGCCCGTCATCATGGATGTCCAGGCAGGCGGTGTAATCGGCGGCTTTTCCGACTCAAGATCACCCGAAACGCCCTCGCGCAAAATGCGCGCGATATGCGGGCATTCACCGCCTTCGATAAGAGGGCGCAGGATGTCGAATGTAGCTCCGTCGATGCCGACGATGGCGAGGCGAGTCAAGGTTTATGTTGGTCGAAGTAAGGGGGGGCCTACAAAAGCAGGATTGCCTATTTGACCCGAGCGCAGGGTTTGGGACAATAGGCCGCGCCCCAAACATAGGCCCATGTCACTTAAGTTTCTCCCCATCCTTTTCCTTGTCGTCGCTTGCGCGGCACCCTCACCCTATGCAGAGGGCCCCTCTCTCGGTGAAAACCCAAACCTACTCGGCCCAAACATTACCGAAGAAATTGCCAATGGTGAGTTTTTCATTGGGCCTGGCGACAAAGTGACTTTGGCCTTTTGGCAGCACACTGATTTGTCACGCCCCTACCAAGTGCGCATTGACGGCACCATGAATTTGCATCTTGTTGGCAAAACGGCTGTTTCAGGCCTTACTCTTGAGGGTTTGCAGCTAAAACTAGAGACCGCATACGAGCAGTATCTCGTGAAGCCCTCTCTCGACCTCACTGTGGAATACACATCCTCGCGCAAGGTCACAATTCTGGGGCAAATCAACAACAGCGGCATTTACCCACTTGCCAACCCTCGCACATCGGTGCTCGACATGATCGCCCAAGCAGGTGGCATCTCCGAAGATGGCGACAAAACGGCCGTCCTGATTGCTCGTTTGGTTCAGGGCCAAGTTCAAATTAACGCCTACAACCTTGACTTGCTCTGGAGCCCACCTGATGCTGCGGTGAAAACGCAGATTCCTTATGTGCAGCCAGGCGATTACATTTATGTCCTGACCACTGCGCTCAGTGAGTACCAAGACAAAATCGCTGTCGTTTCTGACACTTTGCGCACGGCCACTTTTGCACAGCGCACGATTCTCATGACCGAATCTGCGGCTGCCGCCTTCCAGGGCGACTAGGCCAAAAGCCAGCGTTTCGACGCGCCACTTTGCACGAATGCCTGCCAATATTGATGCGCGGGCATGACCAAATAGTTTTCGGCTGGGCCGTTTGAGAAACGACCATTCCAGGCTTGAAGCCCTGCAGAAACACGCGAGTAGTCGACCTCCTTGATTTGTGAGGCATGAGCAGCAAGAGCCCGCTTTTGAATGGCTACCGTCTCAGCTGTGAGAGCAAGGCTCTGCGTTACGCCCGCCAATAGCGGAAGCGGCGACCACACACCCCCCACGGCCATTTCGCAGCAAGACAGCGATGGCGGCATTGCACTGCGAAGCAAGCGGTTGCTTTCGTAATGATCCACATTGTTTTCAGCCCACCATAGAGAATGGATGCGCGTGGGCTGAAACTCATCGAGCAATTGGGTTAATTGACTTGCCCATGGCCCACGAGTAGTCAATTTAGTTTCGGGGGCTTCGAGGAAGTGAACATCGCTCACCCCCAAAATCTCGGCGGCTCGCATGGCCTCTTGATGCCGAATTTTGGCTGACTCTTCATGAGAAACCGTTGAAACGCCACGCGAGCCGTCGGTTAGCCAAATCAAACGAACCTCTGAACCCGCAGCAACGGCTGTCGCGATGGCACCACCAAAGGCCAAGCACTCATCATCAAAGTGCGGGACAACCACAGCGACTCGACTCGCCGGCTGGAGTTGGCGAGGTGTAAACATAGTGGCAGAACTCGCATTGTGCGATTGGTTTTGAGAGCTCTGCGCAGACAAGGCCGCAACCGAGCGGTGATAATCTAAGGCCAAAGTTAAGAAGCGGCGGTTTTGCAAGCTTGGGCCAGGACTTGGCTTTGACTCAAAACGGAAGGCCAGGCGCGCCAAATAGCGCACACGACTTGCAGGCAACAAAACCAGGGCTTCCGTCTCGCCGATACCTAAATGCCGAAAAGCCGAGCGATAAGCACGCAGGCCGGAACTTGCTGTTTTGAAATCAACGCTCTGCGATTGATTGCCATCGCCCACAAGGACATTTGGAAAGAGAGGCTGCTGAGCCTCGTAAAGCAAAACGGGATAGTCTGCTGGCAGCCCATCTAGCACCTCAAGAGGCAACTCGCTAGCCAAGGCCGGCGAGGGCAACATCAACAAATCACATTGCGGCGACCACGGCAAAACGGGTTGCTGGGTTTGTCGCTCAAGGGTGGCCAAAGTGGACGGCACCCAAAGCGCAGGGTCACCTTGCAGAAAACCTGGCCTCTGAGTGGGGAAGCGGTCAGCTACAGCAGGAACACTGAGCAGGTTGTCCGGTCGGCGAAGAATTAGGGGAAAAAAGCGCATAGCCTTATTTCCGTCGCAAAATATTCCGGGCGATTATTTGGTTGATTTTAGGGTCAGTCGAGCGAGTCAGAATCGTAACCAAGAAATAGAAGGTCGCGCCGAGCACCGGGCCAATGAGCAAAGAATCTTTGAAGCCTAGTTTTTGCAAACCAAAGACCATCACGACAGAGGCAAGCACAAATGGAAAGAAGATACCAATCATCGGAGTGGGGCTGCCCAAAATGCGAGAGACCACTGTGAGCTTCAAGAAAAACTCAAAGCAGGCTGCACCGAGGGAGGAGTATGCTGCGCCCATAATCCCGAATTTAGGAATTAAAATGACATTTAAGATGATACTAACCACTGCGAGCATAGCCCCAAGTTTGGGCAGTTTTCTATCCATGCCAGGCACACCCATGATAATTAAACCAACCGGGCCGCCAATCACATCAACCATCATGGCAAAAGAAAGCACGCGCAAGACATCACCCGTAGAGCCACCCAGAGCTTCATAGCCATTTAAGTATTCCGCTCCGAATAAGCCCGCCACGCCGTCAGCATAAAACCAAAGGCCGCAAGCCAAAGGAATCGCCCACCAGGCCTGTACACGAAGAGCACGGAAATAAGTCACGCGAACCTCAGCCTGGTCGCCTTTATCACTCGATAGGCGTACCATTCGAGGAAATAGCGCCGTATTAAATGCAACAGAGAGCATGTTGAAAATAATGACCACGCGCATTGCTTGAGCGTAGAGAGCGCGACTCAAGTCAGCCGATTCCATGGCGCCGAGCACGCCGCCTGAAATGAGGAGCCCCAACAACAAACTATCGACACGGTTGCGAATCATGCGCAGCATGCGAAAGACTGCAAGGAAGAAAGCCTCTTTCAACAAATCGAATGCACGACGAAAACTCTTAGTCGGTAGTGGACCCGATAAAAAGCGGCGGCGAGCAAGAATGGGCATCAAAATGCCCCGCAAGCCAGAGCCCAGCAAAAAGACCGTGTAGACACCGACGATTTTCCATTCTAGGGGCAAAAGAATGACAGCAATCGTTGCACCCCCTGCGCGAAACAAGCCTGACGCAGCCTCGACCACGGAAGACACTCGCATATCTTCGTGAGCCTGAAACATCATGTCGCCCAATGAGCCTAAGGCCTCAGCCAAAATAATCCCGCAAACCAAGAAGCTCAATAGCAGGCGGCGGTTGTCCCACTCGCCGAGTAGATTCATCTCGAAGGTGACCCAAACTAGCGGGAGAAGCAGGGCCAAGCCCGCGCCCATAAGTACTGCCGTGCGGGTATCGACGAAAACCTCTGCGGCACGACTGCGATCGCGAGCAATGGCACGCACAGCCACAAAAGGCACACCAAAATTAGAAGCCAATGACCCAAAGAAGAGCAGAGTGCTCATCAATGTGTAGACGCCGTTTTCGCGCCCAGGCACCAAACGCGCAAGCAGCAAACCAAAAACCGCGTAAAGCCCCGTGCCAAAGATTTTGGCTACAGCCTGAAAAATCGCATTGGTAGCCGTGGACGACATCTAGCCAAGCAATGGAATTAAAGTCGAGCGCAAACGCAAGAACAAATCTGCCGTGGCGCGAGTGTCTCTCAAACAATACTCAGCGATTTCGTCATAACGCCCTGCGCGAGCCTTGTCGGCCACACGCGAGCCATCCATTTTGCCTTTTGGAGATTCAACTCCAAAACGCCGACACCAATAATCGAGGGAGTAACTCTCGCGAGCGGCACCGAAAAAGTTGAGGACTTCCATCAAGTCGCAATGATCTTTAATGCTGTAGCGGTAACCCGTGAGATTGCGAGATGGCGCGACATCAAGCATGGCCGAGCGCGTCATCAAAATCGGGCCGTCATAACCACGACCGTTATAAGTCACAACGGTCCCCCACTCTTTTGCCTGCTTCCAGAACTCGATGAGCATCTCACGCTCATTGCCTCGGAAGACTTTGGTGCCAGGGACGACATCGAATTCTTCCCATTTGCAACCGGAGCCTTGCACCATCACCGCGCCGCTGTCGGTTTTGAGATTCCACATGGCGATGGAAACGACACGCCCCATGCCGCGAACAAAGGCAAGTCGATCTCGAATGCCCTCGCGGGCTTCATCTGTCTTTTGACGAGAGAGCAAGTAATGGCGAGTGGCCTCGTCAATTTCTTCCCAGGGAGCACCCGCGACTTCGATGTCGAACGCAACAACAGGTTGGCGCAAGGCGTCAGCTACGGATGGCGAAGGAGGGGTCATGAACTAAGGTTAGCCTTGCGGCTGGGCGTCATCTTGATGAACAGATAAGACAGGGCAAGACGCTGACCGCACCACTTTTTCAGCCGTCGATCCAAGGAGTAAATGAGCAAGCCCGCCTCGACCATGCGTCGATAAAACGATGACCTTTCCGTCAAGTTCTTTGGCCGCATCGACAATCGCCACGGAAGGTTTGCCACCCTCTAAAAGATGCGTCTCAACACGCACGCCTAATGCTTTTACCTTTTCGGCTGCGGCATCTAAGGCGCGTAAAGCGGCAGTGCGAAATTGTTCTCGATAAGAACCCACATCAAGCGCCTCGGGGGGCATGAACCCCGCAAAAACGGGGGTCGTGGAAACGAGGTCATTTTCGAGTGCGTGAACCAGCAAAACGACACCATCACTGGCGCGCGCCATTTGCGCGGCCCATGGATAAGCGTTTTCGGCTTGGTCCGAAAAATCAGTAGCGAGCAGGATGCGTGCAAACATAGTTAATCTTCTCCGATGGCATAGCCTATCTCGCGGATGCTGTCGATAAAAGTATCGGATGCACCTTCGACAGGTTCTTTAGGTCGAGTTGCGGGCCGAAAGCCATCCGACCAATTTTTTGCGGGCAATCTCGGGTGGGCTAGATTCCAGGCGTCGGTCATCATCCCACGCAAAGGCTTGCCCTGCATTTGGGTCGATTGCGGCACCGCGAGCAAATCGAGAATCGTCGGCGCAACGGCATAAACACTGCCTATGCGCTGCACGGCACCGTTGGCATCATGAAGTAAGCCCGTTTTTTTGACACCTGGCCCCGACAACATGAAAACACCATCGGGGCCGTCTTCGTGTGCGCCCGACTGAATGGCCTTGGGGTCACTCACATTTGCCGCGTGCATCCCGTGGTCGCTCACCACCATCACGATGGTCTCGGACGGCACCTTTTCGAGCAACTCACCCAGCCACTGGTCGGCCACCTCATAAGCCAAATCAAGCCGATCACCTAAGCGCGCAACCTGGTCTCCCTGAACTGGATAGCCAAATGCCTTTGGTTCACGCCATCGCCACCAATAATGCCCCGCCACATCGGGAAGGCCAATGTAAACCATATTAAGATCGGCCATGCGCTCGGCCATCAAATCACCCGCAATATGGATGTGAGTGCGGTCGCCATGGAAAGCGGTGCGGTACAAACGGTCAAGCTGCAAAGGCCATTTCCATTGACTTGGAATCTTGCCAAATTTTGATTCAAACTCACCGCGAACCGGGCCTTGCGGGCCACCTTCGGTGAGGCGAGGCGCAATGGCTTCTGACATGTGCGGAGGCCAAGTCAACTCGGGCAAACCATTTTCCCAGACGCCTGGTTTCCAGAGGATGTTGGCTTGCACTTGCGCAGCATAAGAGGCCACCACGCGAGAATCTCCTGCAAGCGGCTCAGCCGGCCAGCTCACCCACCATGCGACGGATAAGACATCACGATTAGCGTCTGAAGCGATGTTCCAGATTGCAGGCACTTTGCGAGTATTTGAAGTGTAGGGCAGGCCATCTGCCTTGGGTCGGTTTTGGGCATCAAGCTCAGCAAAATGCAAAATGCCGTGCTCCTTTGGGCCGACACCGGTTGCGATTGTCGTCCAGAGGACTGGGGAGAAGGTTGGCACCAAAGTGCGCAATCGACCACCCGTGCCATTTGCGAGTAATTTAGCAAAATGCGGCATGCGCCCTTGGGCGAGAAGCGGCTCGATGACGCTCCATTCGAGGCCATCCATGCCGACAAGCAAGATTGGGGGCTCGTCATAATCTGAGCTAGGGCCGCCACTGCATGAAGGGGCGACGCAGGCGAGCAAAATGACCGCAAAGGTCAAGGCGAGTTGAGTCAGGATGTTGGAGCGCGACACGCCTTAATCGTAACCACTCGGCGCGTGCGACGACGCAAGCCGAAGTAACCGACAAGCAAAACCGTCAAGGCCAATATGTCGGCTGCTGGATTGGGGTTGCCGCCCGCCATGATGATTCCACCACAACCTCCGCCTCCGCTGTCGCCACCGCCGCCAGAAGACGCGGTGCTGTCAAAAGTAAAGCCGCCCACAAGCACACCTTGGCCACTCGTCAGCTCAAGCATCATTCCAAATTGCCCCACGCTCGCGAAGGATGGCGTGATGACTCCAACTTCGGTGTCATTGACGACCTGCAGGCCATTTCCGTCTGCCCCACCCTGAGCGGTGGTTGGGTCAACGCCAAATCGCACAAGCTGCGCTCCCGTAAGCCGAACTCCCTTAATCGTGATGGAAGTGCCGCCGGAACGCTTGCCGTGATTGGGAGTGAAGGAAGAAATCACGGGGTCGCTCGCGCTTACATATTTAAACGCCGATGGAATGCGAGTTTCGGCCATACCTGGGTTTGTCAAAACGAGATCAACTGAACCCGTTGCATGAGAAGGCGTCAACACGCGCAGAAGTTTGCTCGACTGCACAATGACTTGCGCCTGTGTGCCACCAAGAAAAACTTGGATGTTGGGGTCAAAGCCCGCGCCGTTTACCAACAAAAGCGTGTTGCCAGAAGACTGCCCCGCCGCTGGAAATGACGCCGAATAGGATGCAATCGCTTCGTACTGAAAGGCATTTTGCAATGTCGCTTGCTGCCCATCGGGGTTAATCACGCGCACATCGCAAATACCGGGGTCGCCGGCTGGGGCATTGAGTTGGACGGTTGTGGAATTGAGGACATCCACATTGAGCGCCTCGCGGCCGCCGAACAGGACAAAACAACCCTGTTGGATGTTTTCGCCGCTGAGCAAGACTTCCGTGCCGCCGGCAAGTGCACCAGATGGAGGAGTCAGCCCCGTTATCGATGGCGCCTCTCCAGTGATATCCAGAATGCCAGTAACAGGCTCCATTGAGCCGCTCGGCGTCGAAAGGTAAAGATCGTAAGTGCCGGCTGGCGCATCTCCCGACACCTGAATCGTAGCTTGGGCCCAAGTGCCGCCGTTGTTCACTTGCGAGACTTGGATGTACGGGCTCAGCGACTGCATTTGCATGGCACCAGAGATTAAGTTCTTTGCCTGAAGAGTAATGCGACGAATCTCACCCGACTCCAGCGAATAAGCCGTGCCTCCAGAATCACGAATCGAACTGTCTGCCGCTAATGTGAGCGTTCCGCAATTCAAATCGCTCGAGGCATTGAGATGAAAACTTTGCGGTGAGGCAAGGCTTCCGTAGAAGGCAGCCCCGAAGTCAGTGTCGACCGTGCCATTACTCGTGAAGTTGGACGCCGTCATCGCGCCCTCAACAGGTGCGGCGTAGACAAAGTAATCACCTGCGGGAAGGCCCTTGATATGAAAAGTGCCGCTCGCCGTACTCAAACCAGTTGCAGCCAAACGGCCATCACTTGCGCGCACAGCTGCGACCATAGCGCCACGCGCGCTCGCACCACTCGTTTTGCGCAAAGTACCCCGAAGGTGACTAATCGCGCCACTAGAGGCAATCGCCTTGGCTCCAGAGTGCTCATCACCAGTTAATGAACGATGGAGAGTTTGCCCCTGGCTAACATATGGCCACATCGTGCCGGAAAGCACAGGGCTGTGATCGAGACCAACAAAGTGCCCGATCTCGTGTGTGGCAATATCTTGGATGTCATAAGTGCCAGGCGTGCCATCAGTTGAAAAATTCCAGTCACGACCGTTGAAGATAATGTCGGCATCCAAAATGCGGCCATTGCCTGTGTCGTAAGAAATCGGCGTAATCGCAACAATTCCTGAACCCGCTGGGAAGAAGCCAGACCCATTGCTTTCATCAAAGAAGATGACATGCGAACTCGTGCCCGCCGACTTGCTGCTGGTGTCGGAACCGCGAGAAAAACGAATCGCAGAACCGCTCACATTTTGCCACTCATCGAATGCAGCTTGAATTGCCGCCTCGTGGGAGCCATCCGCAACATTGTCTGACCCAGCGGTATTGAGTCTCCAGCTTATAGTGCTCGACGACCAATTCAGGGTTTTGCCCGATAGGTTAATGCGGACATAACCACTCACGGCAGCGGCCCCGGCGATAAAAATCGTCAGGGCGATGAGAGTCTTTTTACTAAATCGTTTCATGATTCTGCGTTGATCCTTTACTGCTGGCGAGCCACTTCATCCATGATGTCAAAAATCAAATCGTCGCGGCTCAAGACTTGGGCTGAAGAGTGCGCTTCATGGAGTTGACGGACGGCCATTCTCTCGCCCGAAGCTTCCAGATTCACTTTAAACGAACCCGCAGACAGCCCGATGGGCAGGCGCCAGTTTTTGGCTTGAGTTGCTTTGCTTAAGAAAAGGATGTTTCGTTCTCCGGTTTGGTAAGTGGGCATCCCAGGAATCAGGAGCCCGCGGCCGGCCACTTCGCCACCAGGGATTCGGATTTCCTGAATGGAAGCGGCACCCCCTTTTATCGGCGTAATCGTAGAAAAGGTGTAGCGTGTTTCGATAGTTCCGTCGTCTAGAAGCAAGCTTTCCTTGGAAAGGACTTCGACTTCGCAAATCAATTCGGCCTTCGACACCAAACTCTCCAAATCATGGAGATCGTGCATGGAAGAGGCTGAGAGTGCACTCCAAGCGGCGCCCATGAGGACAAAGGCGAGTGCGGCGACTGTTGAGTTGAGTTTCATCACGCCCCCTTTGCGGAGGCTGACGGCTCAACATGAGTTTATTATCTAAAAATATTTAAACCCTTTGCGAGAAAGGACTTAGTCGCTTGACTCTAGCCACTTTTCGAGCTCTAAAATTTGATTTTTTAGGTTTTCGACCTGCTCTTCCGCGGCTGCTCGGATGAGCTCAAGACGACTCGGGCCCTCTTCGGAAGCCTCTGGTGCCGCATCGGTGCCCAGCTCAGGCTGCCGTTGAACGGATCGCGAGGTCGAGCGCATCATCGTGACATTGCCCTCAAAAACGACATGCACATCAGCGCCGTAAGTCTTTACTGCATCAGCGATAAGGACTTCTCTTTTGTCTTGAGGAGTGCTTTCTGGGTAAGTCAGCCAGGTCTCGGTGAGCATCTCAGTATCGCCCTCACCAAAAAAATCAAAATCAAAAGTGAATTGCTGACCGAAATCATCAAAATGCCGCTCAAAATCGCTAAACCCTTGGGCGAAATCATGCCCTAAGCCTTGCATGTCAGGCATACGCTGCATGCCCTGTTGAAAACGCTCTCGGATCTCAGCGGGCAGACTATCGAGATCAATTTCTTGCAAACGGTGATGGACGCCCTCGCCCATGTCTTGCAAATGCCCGCGCATCGATTGCCCAAGTGAAGACCTAGAGTCAGGCAAAACATCATGCTGAGCCCGCGCCAAAACGCCGAGCATCTCGAATGTCGCCCCTTCTCGCTGAATCGTGAGATTGACAATATCGCCGGCTCGGTGAGCACGAATCGCAGCAACCAATGACGCCGGGCTAGTCAAACGGACATCATCAACGGCAAGCAAAACATCACCTGCTACGAGCCCCAAAATGCTGGCTGCTGATCGTGGGAGCACTGTTTCGACTCGTGGGCCGGCATCGCTCGGAGCAACCTGAACGCCTAATTGTGCCTGCTGAGCTAGAACCGGAGCGGCTGAAATAACAGCCGTGATGAGAAACGGGGTAAGGGAAAACAATCGCATGAGTCAATCTCAAGCAATCATACGAAATCGCAGAATTAGCTGTTGGCGGTTTTTCTGCCGTTATTGGATGCTCATGAAAGTAACATCCGTCAAATCGGTGATTACACCGCCAGGAGCAAGCCCAACCGCGACAAGATAAAAACTCGTGCCTGACAGGCCTTGAGGGATGGGCAATGGTGCAGTGCTCCCTGTGCCATCGACTGCGATACCCCCTCGAAATTGTGGGAGGTCTTTAGTAATCAACAAATACGAGTCCGCTCTAAGCCCAAGATTGCGGCCGTCCGTGAGCAAAAAAGAACCGGGCGATGCAGCGGCGACGACTTGAAACGCGTCTCCTGCAAGAAAGCCACTGAGCGTGAAAGCTGCCGCGGAGCCTGCGACAGGTGCGCCGGGGTCTATTTGCTGAGCGCGATATCCGCCTACATAGAGTTGATTGATTCCTGAATCGTCGGCGACCCAAAGAGAGAGGAAGTTGTTGTAGACATCATTCCAGGCGACTTCGGCATCATCGACATCCGCCACATTGTCGCTGACGGAAAAGGTCGACGACCAACGATCATTCATGTAATAGCAGCTGCTGTAAGTCTCGCCCGGAAATTGCGACCAAACTACCGCTAGAGCTTCATTCTTGAGCTCTCCGGCCAAATGCGGGTTTCCTGCAACAAGCGTTGTGTCAGAGCAAAGGTGGTCGGCCGTAAAAGTCGCCGTCGCAAATTCAGCGATGGCGCAATAGACCGCATCTTGACCCGTGCGGTTGTCTTCCCAAGCGACAGCAACACGCGCATCTTCAACAAGGATGACACCATTATCGGCATCATGATTCAACAACGCGTTGTCGTATTCGCCCACTTGCGTATCGCCCGACCACGAAAGCCCAAGGTCGCTAGAGAGGTTGACCCGCAACTGCTCGGAAGTGCCACCCAGCTTGTCAGCGTGATACATCACGGCAAGGTAATTTTGATCAACGGCGACGGCGACTCCATCATCTGCATCTCCACCGGCAAGGATTAAATTAGGGCTGACATTGAGGTCTTGAGCAATGAAAACGCCAGTGGAGAAATCGAAGATTGACATCCAAATGGTGTCATCGATTCCGTTGAGTGAGTTGTCGCGCCAAACGATATAGGCGATGTCATTCTCGCAAGCCAAATCGATATTGTCGACATCGGCAATTCCATTGTGCGATGTAACGGGAAGAGCCGCATTCCAGACTTTGCCCTCGTTGTTAGACCATGTTACGAAGAGGCCTTCATCGCCATTGCTGGTCGAGCAAATCACAACGACATCTTTGCCGCCTGAGCCGATACGGAAGTCTTTTACATCTTTTGCACCCATGGCGTAGCCGTCGTCGATTCTGATATTCGAAGGCAGCCAGGTCGTGCCCGAGTCATCTGAAGATGTGAAGTAAACATCATCGAATGAGCCATTCCTTTTATCTCGCCATGCAAGATAAATACGATTGTCATCGACCTTCAGAGAATGGCGGAAAGTCGCTTTCGGGGCACCTGTGATGTCGTCATCCATCCGAATCGGCGAGCTCCAGTCGATGCCACGCCCATCTGACAATCTCAGCCAAAGAGAGGCGTCGCCGGCATCGGCGTAAAGCATGGCTGACAAATCGGCGTTTTCGGATGAAATCGAGATGCCCACGGGAGCCCCAGTCAATCCGGCTGAAACCAATTCAGATTCCCGCGCCTGCTGGGCGGGTAGGGTGGTGGCTAATGCCAGCAAAACAACGAAAGGTAGAGCCTTATTCATGATGCGGAGGGGTTCTCAGGTAGGGGGTACTCAATTTGGGAGTTCCTAGCGTATAGAGTACCACACTTATGGATAAAATCTCTGCGTGACGCCACCTGACACCCTCCCCACAGCCGCGCGAGATGCTCGCTTGCGATTCGTCCATGTTTTGGGCGCGGCCTTACAGCGATATGGCGCACCCGCCCATCGTTTGGAAGATGTCTTAATGACGCTTTGCAGCCAATGGGGTCTTGAGGGGCATTTCTTCAGCACACCGACGGCCTTGATTTCCTCCTTTAGCGGTTCGGGTTTGGGCGAGGGCGAGCAAGGGCGCTCGTATTTGCATCGCATCCCTGGTGCAGAAATTGACTTGGGGAAGCTAGCCAAACTCGATGTGGTTTTCAACGATGCCGCAGATGGCCGAGTGAGCCCCACAGAAGGTGTTGACCTTGTCAAATCGGTCGTCGCGGGTGCAAGCCCATGGTCGAGCTCATTGACCACTTTATGTTTTGCGGCGACATCAGGTGCGGCCGCTCGGTTTTTTGGAGGTGGGCTACCCGAAATCTTGCTCGCCACAATCGCTGGCCTAGCACTCGGGCTTTTCGCATTGTTTACCCCTCGCCAGCCACGCTTGCATCATGTTTTCGAGCCACTCGGAGCCCTGCTCGTTTCTCTGACCGCAACGCTTTTTGCACCACTCGTTTTAAAACTTTCGCAAGCCCTTGATTGGGGGCACAGCCTCTCGGTTGACCAAGCCACTCTAGGTGGTCTCATTGTGCTTGTGCCTGGGTTCAGCCTGACGATTGCCATTGCAGAGCTGGCCACACGCAACTTAGTTTCTGGCACAGCGCGGCTTGCCGCTGCATCGATGAGCTTTCTTATGCTCGGCTTCGGCACTTGGCTAGGCCGCAGTTTAGGCCAGCAAGCCCTTGACTGGGCAGCGATTGACTTCCCGCAGGTGATGGCCGATGCTCTGCCACCCGCCGCCTGGACCGAACTCATAGTCTTACCCATCGCGGCCACAACGATTGGCATTTTATTCCGCGCACCCGCTCGCGAACTCGGCTGGATTTTTATCGTCTCGGCGTTCGGCTGGCTCAGCGTCACTCAAGCTTCAGCACTCTTTGGCCCCGTGGCTGGCGTTTTCTTCGGCGCTCTAGCCGTGGGTATCGCAAGCAACTTCTATGCTCGATTGCTTGACCGCCCCGCCTCGACCACACGATTGCCCGGATTACTCTTTTTAGTGCCGGGCGCACTTGGATTTTTGAGCATCAGCACTTTGATGCAAGGCGAGCCCATCGAAGGTTTGCGTTCGGCTTTTCAAGTCGCCATGACTTCCATTGCGCTCGTCACTGGGCTACTCGCAGCGGCTGGTTTTGTGCCGCCACGAAAGGCACTCTAAAACCAATAACCAAAACGCACTGTCAACATGTGCGTGGCATCGAGCTCACTCAGCTCAGCTCGTGAGATGCCCATCAAAATGGTGGAATGAGGGTTCACGAACCAATTCAGCCCCAAATTGGTCACGGTTAATTCATTATTCAGACCGGCTGCTTCAGTCAAATCAAGATTAGAATGACGCAACAAAACCTGCCAAGCACCATTGCCCTGACCTGAAGAATCAAAGGCCGCATTTTCCGGCAGGACGCCATTCAGGCTGCCATTTGATTTTTTGTATCGAGCATTTTCGCCCGTGAGCACCCAGCCCGCTTCAACAGAATAAGCTCGGAATGCCGGTTCTAAGCCACTGCTATGGCTAAGAGCAGCTTGCGTATGCTCGGCGATGCAATGCAAAGGGCCGTCAATCCAGATGACTTCAGCACCCAACAAGCTCACGGAATCGGCTTCTAGATCGCCTGTATCGAGGAATTTTGGCAGCATATGAGATTCGAGGCGGGAGCCAAATGAAACACTTTCGTCAGGGCGACGAAAGCTATAGCTAAAGCCAGCATGCAAAATGCGAGCGCCCCCGTTTTCGAAAATCGGTCGAAAAACGGCTCGTGTCGTGAAGGAATAGCCCTCATTGCCCACGCTATCCCCCGCGTCATCGGTATTGCGGAATAAACCCGCGGCGAGAGAAAGACTGTCGTCAGAATGCTCCCAGAGGAAGCCTGCGTTACGCCCAGGAATCAGGGCGGCTGTTAGCGGGCGGTCGATAAAAGTCATCGTTTTGCTAGATTGGATCTTGCCTAGGCCGACTGGCTCTTTCATGTGGCCAACTTTAAAACTACCTAGTGGGAGCTCTGAAAACCGCAAATAAGAATCAGTAACCTCAGCAGCGCCAGAGGCGAAATCAATTTCGAGTTTAAACTCTAAACCTGGGCCAAGAGGCCCCTCTGCGCCAATCTCAGCTCGGCGGATTTCAGCGCCGTCTGCAAAAGGTGCATGAGCAGGGTCAGCCGCAAGCCAAGCCGCTTCTGAATCGGAGCCAGGAGAGACAAAGACCCAATCACTATGCAAGCGACCAACCAACTTGATGCCGTCTGGCTCAGTTTGAGGAAGCAAGGAAGGGAGGGCAATTTGAGCAAGGAGGAGTGCAGTAATCATGGGAGTGGTTAGGCAATTAACATGCCGAGGTGGGCTACATGAAACCGATGCAGATTGTTCCGGGTTTGCAACACAAGGAAGCCTCTTTAGTTAAGCAACTCGACAGGTGCAAAATCTAAATCAGCCATGGGCGTGATCCCGCCCGTAAGCGGAAGTGCGTAATCGACAAATGCCGAGCTCACATCGTGACGGCCACTCAAGAAGTGAGCTGGCATGTCTTTGGTGAATTTTGCGACATCGGCAAGTGCGCCGACAAAAGTTTCAGAGGCGTAGGTGTCGCCTTCGATGCGGCGCAAAGCAATTGTGCCGTGGTCATATTGGCCAGAAACGGCAGCGACAACGGCGGCGCGACCTGCGGCGCGTGCCTCTTCTTGATCGACCGTCGAAACATCACCAGGATGAGAACGCTGTAGATAACCAAAAGTGTCAGCACGCACGCGAGTGCCGGGCAGGGCCTCTTTAATCAAATTGGCCAATGCGTCACCAAGTGCACCCGTACCAGACAATTGCACATTACCGTGGCTATCAACCTCGCCCGCCATGGCAGAGCCAGACATCTCAGCGTAAGTTTGCAGGAAAGGCTTGCCGTCAGCATCGTGAATGCCCTCAGAAACGGCGATTACGCAACGCCCCAGTCGCTCGTATGTGGCTTTAACTTCGGCCAAAAAATCGGTCGGCTCAAAAACACGCTCAGGCAAGTAAACCAAATGTGGGCCATCATCTTTGCCCGTGCGCCGCCCCAAAACAGAAGCCGCCGTCAGCCAACCCGCATGACGCCCCATCACGATGTTGACTTTAATGCCGCGCAAAGAGCGGTTGTCGCGATCATCCCCCTGGAAAGCATGAGCCACAAAACGCGCCGCAGAACCGTAGCCGGGGCAGTGGTCGGTTACTTTTAAATCATTATCGATTGTTTTGGGGATGTGGAAACAACGCATCTCCCAGCCTTGCTTGGCGGCCTCTAGCGAAACGATATGGGCTGTTTCAGCGGTGTCATTGCCGCCGATATAAAAGAAATAGCGAATGTCAAACTTCTTGAAAGTCTTAATCATTGCGGCGACATCATCGGCGCTGGCCTTGAGCCTGACCGAACCAAGTGCAGCCGCGGGTGTCTGCGCGACAGCCTCTAAATTGGCCGCCGACTCCTTGGCCAAATCGACCAAATCGCCACACATGATGCCTTGGACGCCATGCCGTGCGCCATAAACGCGCGTGATGACTTCTTGCTGCGTCGCCGTCTCGATGAAACCGACCAGTGATTGATTGATGACAGCTGTTGGGCCACCAGATTGACCGATGACGGCCGCTCCTTTCAGGATTTTGCTCATAGCGTATGGTAAATCAGCGACATGCAAAGCCACGAAGTAGACTGCGAAATATTCGGCGATGATCTCTAAACTGTCGAAATCTAACTAGACACCGGCAAGACTGCCATCGCTGAGGCAGGCGCAACAAACCTAGACGCTAGGCCTTAATTGCCAATTGTTCTTCGTACATGACAACCGCGCGCATCAAATCAGTGCTCGACAAAAGCCCGATAGCCTGACCGTTATCAGTAACAACGGCACGATGGATTTTCTTTTCGAGGAGCAGAGCGGAAACTTCAGCCGCTGTGTCATTTACATCGCAAGTGAAAACAGCTGGCGTCATAACATCGTCAACGGTAACTTCATCAATGCGATTGACGAATTGCTCGCTTAAATCAAAATCACTTTCGGCAAGCATGGAAAAAGAGCTCTCTTCGCTCATCGAAATATCGGAAAGATAAATCAAAGCATCGGTGTAAGAAACCACGCCAACAAGGCGGTCGCCTTCTTTGACCAATGCGCCGTGGATGGCGTTTTCGCGGAGGTATTCAAGGAGCTCGCGCAGAGTCATCGACGGGGCGACGGTCATCAAACGCGAAGACATGAGTTCTTTGGCAGTGAGCATGATTAATTAGTGGTGTCGTTGGCCGGCGGTGTCACAGAGTCGGTAACCCATGTCGTGCCATGCTGAGTGGTCGGCATTATAGGTGGTTCAGATTCGTCACTTACTTCGGGTATGCCGTCTTTTTCGGCAGCTTGATCGGGCTCATGATTTCGACCGGAAATCCAGAGAGCCAAGCCAGCCCAGCGAGCGCCGCGCATTGAAATCCGACCGAGCGGAATGAGCAAGACTAAAGACCAGAGAGGCCAATGTAGGCCGTTCACCATGGCAGGAATCCCAACAAGCCAAAGGCCTTCGAGGATGATGCCGGCGCCAAGCAGTGTCATGACGACATGCGGTTGACGCAGCATGATTAAAAATGCCCGCAGCAATGCCCAGAGGCTAAACCGCCCATCGCGAGCGACTAGGTCCGCGCGCGCGACATCAAGCATGGCTTCCGTGAATAGAAGCATCAGGACATAAAGGATCTCGCGGCCATGCTCAACAAATCGGGCCGTGGTTTCGGATGCCGCCATGCCGGGCTTGCCTTCGGGAAGGAAGAGGCCCATGACCCATTCGCCGGGAGTCGACCAGATTAGCCAAGTGATCCCGAAGAAAATGGGCAAGCCGAGCAACCAAGTGCGCACGAATGGAAAGAAGTGAGAACCACCACCTCGGAAGAAGGCAGCCGGGCCATGTTCACCACGCCCATGGAGCGCGGAGTGCATCCATCCGCCGGCAAAAAGTAGGCCGAGGAGGCTCGCCAAGAGCAAAGCTGGTGCCATGCCGTTGCGGATTAAGTCGCGCCAATTTGAGTCGGCGCGCGCCCATTCGTCAAGCAGCCAACCTGGGACTTCGTGCAAGAAATCTGGGGCTGCGTCGCCGGGGTAAGCGGAGACATGAGCGAGATGGGTGTCGGCGGACATCCATGCTGGGATGGCCACGGGGAGGGCCATAAAGAGGGAAACCAGCACGAGCAGAAGTAAGACGCGCGGGCGGGCGAGGACGAGCCCCATGCCAATGAAAAAGAATCTTAGGGCTTGGTTCATCCCATACCTCCGTACCAGTGAAGGACTTGTTGCGCCCAAAGAAGTGCACGCACGCTGTAGTTCCAGGCGCGATCATGATCAGGCTCAACACGCCGCTCATTATTGAGCCTATTTCGGTCAAGCATGAGTTTGTGTTCAGGGTCGACTTGCACGCGCATTGCTTTTGTATCGTGGCGCAAGCGCTCTAATTTCCAGACCGAATCTTGGCCTGCCCAGAGATGATTTGTGATGGTGTCATCGCTCCAGTGAACTCGAATTTCAACGGGAACACGGAATCCGTCATAGCGGCGGACGGCGATGCGGACATCCCATATGTTTTCTTCATAAGGCTCGGCGCCGTCGCCTTGACCCGCTGTTGAGTCAGCGACCGATGGTCGGTTATCGAGCCGCGCAACGCCAAAATCCATGCGGTCATTTCCGTGGTAAGCCTGCTGCCAAAAATCGTGCCAGTCAAATGAGACCGTTTGCACAACGCCCGAAGTATCAAGCCCGCTTACCGTTGCGCCGGCACCGAACTCGGCGAGATGTTTTGCCCACTCACTTGGTTGAGGGTGTTGAAACCGCATCTTCTCGTGCCAAGCCCGCATCAAACGAATCCAGCGTGTTTCACCCATCAACTCTTGAAGAGTGAACAAAGTCATTGCAGGGCGGTTATAGGAATTAGTGCGGCGCAATTGACCGTCAAGCAAAGCAAATGTCGGCACTTCAATCGGCTGCGCCCAATCATATTGATGCACACTTCGATTCCAGACACGCGATGAGCGAGGTACCTCTTTAAAAAAGGAAAGGCTTGGCACTTGCGCCAACCATTTTTCAATTGAAGTGCGACGACGCAACTCATATGAAAGTGCCGGCATGAAGCCCAAATCGGGTATTTCAAGCCGCTGCATTGTTAGTAGCGCACGCACATCATCTGCACCATACGAAGGCAAATCAACGGGCGACTTCCCGGTGAATTCGTGGCCCAGAATCGAGTCGTAATAGCGAGATGACGGCCAAGCCTTATGCAAAATGCGGCTCGTGCTGTAGGTGTTAAAACCCTCATCTAAGAACGCGTGGCGGAATTCATCGTTGCCGACCAAGCCATACCAAAACTGATGTCCAAATTCATGAACCGTCGTGCCTTCGGGGGACAAATGCGTCTCATGCAAACCCTTGCGCACCCCCACCGTAAACAGCCTCGGGTATTCCATGCCACCCGTTGCGCGAGCATCATGAGCGGGGTCAACACAGCTAATCGTTTCATAAGGGTAAGTGCCATACCACAAGCCAAAGTAGTAAAGCGCGCGCGCCAAAGCCGTGAAATACTCTTCTTCGTATTCGCCATGCTCCGGCTGAAGCAGCAAAATCATCTCCGTATCTTTCGGACGGACGGCCTCAACAGGGCGCCCTAATGCAGCAGCAACTTTTTCTTCCTCTTCTATATCACGCCACTCTTTTTCGACGAATGGGCGATGAATGACACGAGCTTCTGGATCGACCGTCCAGGCGAAATCATGGATGTCATCTGCATGCAGCGTGTAAGTAATTTGGTCGCCAGCAATCTGTGGTTCACCGACAATCGAACCAGAACTAACCATGTGGTTTTGATAATGCGCGGGCAAAGTTAGCCGCACATCGTAGGTGCCATAATCGGCATAGAACTCAGAGAGGTAGTGATAGGGCTCGCAAGACCAAACCATTTCGCCATCAAGCTTTTCGAAGACGCCGAATTTCGGGTACCACTGCACGGCATGCAAATAACCCTCTGAACCGTATCCCATTCGCCGAAACGCGGGCGGAAGGACGGCAACAAATTTAACCTCTATCGTGACCTCAGCACCTGGAGCCACGGGCGTTGCTAGTGGAGTGCGCATCACGGTGCGGTCGTGTGGCGCGTTTTCGTGAGCAACCCAAGTGTTGAGCAGAGTCGACCAGCTGCCATCAGGCTGTAAAACTTTGGTGTGAATGATTTCAGTATCGCCCCACTCTCGCGGCACTCCATTTGACCCGTAAGCGCGCGCCTCGACCAAAGCCACCGAATCGCGGTCACGCCAAGCGTTGTTGTAAACATGCCACAACAGCTCGCTCGTCGCGGCTTCGGTTTGATTGCGCCAAGTCGCGTGAATCGTGCCTCGAATGGTGTGCCCATCGGGGTCAAGCACGATATCCATTTCATACTGAGTGATTGCCGAGGAATGCTCGGGCATCAAATCAGGAAGAGGCGATTGCTGAGGATTTGCAGCAAATGCAAAGCCCGTCAAAGCAGTCGCACAAAAAAGGAGAGTCAGGAGGAAGGCCGGCCGTTTTGCCATGCCTTTAGTGTAAACAAGTTCTTAGCCCAGCTTTTCCATGGCGCGACGCAAGCGCGACAAAGCGTTAGCATGGATTTGACTGACGCGCGATTCTGTCAGGTGCATGGCGTCAGCGATCTCTCGCATTTTCATGCCGTCTTGATAGTACATCGTCATCATTTGCTGCATCTTCTGCGGCAGTTTGGCAATCTCACGAGCCGTGGCCGCGCTGAGATCCTCGGTTTCGCAAGATTGCGTGGCCTCGGTGGCACCCAAACTCTCATGGCCATCCTCATCGCAAGGCAAGCCAACGATTGCAGGGGCATCCACGCCTGATTTGCGGGCTTCGTCGCGGAAACTGCGAGGCAAGTAGTCGGCGCGGCGGAGGTCGTCCAAAACGGCGCCGCGAATTTTGTGGTAGGCGTAGGTTTTGAATTCAGCGCCTCGACTTGGGTCATAAGAGCGCGCGGCTTTGAGAAGCCCATACATGCCTGAAGCGTAAAGCTCTTCCTCGGATACACTTATGGGCAAACGGTTCTTGATGCGATTGACCACATACCAGACTAGAGGCTCCCACTGGTCTAGCTCCAATTCGTAGGAGTTGGCTTCCCCCACCATTTGGGCGGACGGGATGTGGTTTTCCAGGATTTCGTTTTCGTAGGTGTGCTTCATCTTTATTTTGTGGCAGAGGCTTATCCCTTCTTGCCATGAACCTCTTTCGGATGGATGTTGCTTTTACATTAGTCAGAAATACCCTTTTTCGTTAAGCCTTTGTTTATATGGCTTTTCCAAGACTAACCACAAAATAAAGGAAGCGCAATTAGAAATTGCGACTTCCTTTCGAGTTGGCGTTTCGATGGTGCCAAAACCTGTTAATTCCCTTCCATCAGCCCGAAGAGACTGGAAATCGGACTCAAAAAACGCCAGAATCGCTGTTCTTCCCCGTCTAAACGGGCTAATCCACCGCTTTTCATCCTGTGGCAAAAACAAAACACTTAACCGCCGAGCAAATGGGCAAGGCCCAGCGCGAGATCTCAATTTCTGAGTTCTTCGCCAAAAACCGCCATTTGCTAGGCTTCGACAATAAGCAGAAGGCTCTGCTTACCACCATTAAAGAGGCCGTCGACAATTCGCTCGATGCCTGTGAAGAGGCGGGCATTTTGCCTGATTTAGTTGTTGAGATTCATCAACTTGAGCAAGATGATCGCTTCCGAGTGGTCGTCCAAGACAACGGGCCGGGCATTGTGCGCGCGCAGATTCCAAATATTTTTGGCAAACTGCTTTACGGCTCCAAGTTTCACAGCCGCCGACAATCTCGCGGTCAACAGGGTATTGGCATTTCCGCTGCGGGCCTTTATGGCCAAATGACGACCGGCAAGGGGCCGCACATTATTTCTAAAACGATCCGTGGCAAGGCGCACCACTTTGCTATCCAAATGGATTCGACAAAGAACAAGCCGCTCATCACAAAAGACGATGAGCTTGCCGAGTGGCACCTCAAGCAAGGCACGCGCTTTGAGATTGAAATCGAGGCGAGTTACAAACGAGGTTTGCGATCGGTTGATGATTACATCAAGCAAACTGCCGTTTCAAACCCCCACGCGAGTGTGACTTACCTGGCACCCGGCATGGAAGAGGCTCGTCTCTATGAGCGCGCATCTGATGTGGTGCCGGAACGCGGCGAAGAGATTAAGCCACATCCTTATGGTGTCGAATTAGGCGAGCTCATGAAAATGCTCCGCAACACCAACTCGCGCTGGCTGAGCGGCTTCTTGCAAGAAGAGTTTTGTCGCGTAGGCCCAAAGGTGGCCAAGACGATTATCGCCGCAGCCGGCTTGACAGAGCGCAGCTACCCCTCACGCATTGCTCGCGAAGAAGCCGACTCGCTTTATCGTGCGATTCAGGCGGCAAAGATTTCGGCGCCCCCCACGACATGCCTCTCGCCCATTGGCGAAGAGCGCATTCTCGATGGGCTGCAAAAAGAGACAGACGCAGATTTTTACGCGATAGCAACACGGCCACCATCTGTGTATCGCGGTAATCCCTTTCAGATTGAGGTGGGTATCGCTTGGGCGAAACCGGGCAATGACTTGCTCGATGTTGACACTTCGGGGCGAATCACGAAAAAGAAGAAAAAGAAAAACACAGCCGACACTGAAAACTTGCTCGGGAATGCCGACGAGGCCGTCCGTGTGTTGCGTTTTGCTAACCGAGTGCCTCTTTTAAGCCAGCAATCGAGTTGTGGCTTCACCAAGGCCGTCATCAATACCGCCTGGAAAAACTATGGGCTCTCGCAATCACGCGGGGCGATGCCTGTCGGCTCGGCCGTGATTTTGATTCACATGGCGAGCGTCTGGGTGCCATTTACTTCTGAGGCAAAAGAGGCAATCGCGCCTTACAACGAGATTTTGAAAGAAGTCAAGTTGGCTTTGCAAGAAGCGGGTCGCAAATTAGGGCAGCACATCCGTAAAGGTAAGCGAGTCGCCCAAGAATTCGAAAAACGCAGCTACATCGAGAGCTACTTGCCCCATGTTGGCATTGGCTTACAAGAGATTCTCGGCATTACAGATGTGCAACGCGAAGATGTTGTTGAGACTCTTCGTGATTCTATGGAAACAAAACGGAAAATCTAATGGCCGCAAAAAAAACCACCAAAAAAGTGACTGTTCCCAAAAAGAAAAAACCGCGTTTACGCAAATCTGGGCCAGCCAAAGACGAAAACAAAGGTGACCTCAAACAGGTTGCACTTGAGTCAATTGTTGAGGTTGCTACAAGTGTTTACAGCACCGCTAGCGCGGGCGATTTGCCAACGATTACGATGCCGCAGCGCAATCTCGGAAATGTAACTTATTCAAAAGAAACTGGCTATTTTGAGTTGGGCGACAACTTCAAGACGCGCACCCTCGATGTCAATTCGGTTAAGACTTTTGCTCAATCGTTGCGGCTTATGTCGCTGGCCCAAGACATGGTTGGCGACGATGATTTTGCGACCAAACGAGAGGCCTACTATGTATCCAAAAACTGGGGTGCGGCTAAATTCAACGAGCAGCGTGAATCTGATACCGTTCTCGATGACATGGAAGGCATGTTCTCTCTTAAGGGCGTAACGCGCGAAACTTTGCGCTTCGTACCTGAAGAGCATGGCGGGTCTGTTGTGGGCGCATTGACCGTTATTGACCGCGACCCTGAGACTTTAGAGCCGATTCGCAGTGATTGCGCTGCGATGGGTTCGGGGGCATACACTGTGCCGAGTTCTGTTGATCATCTTGGTTTCGAGACCACCGCTGAATTTGTACTCGCCATTGAAACAGGCGGTATGTTTCAACGACTTAACCATCATCGCTACTGGCGCACGGCCAATTGCATCCTAGTTGAAATGGGTGGCGTCCCGACTCGCGCGACGCGGCGATTTGTGCGACGCTTAAGCGAAGATTTAAAGTTACCCGTTTACGCTTTTGTTGACTGCGATCCTTACGGCATTTGCAACATTTACCGCACCCTCAAGGTTGGGTCGGGCGCATCGGCGCACATCAATGCGAAATTTTGCGTGCCCAATGCGACTTATCTTGGCGTGACCCCACAAGACATCGAAGATTTCGGCTTACAAGATGCCACCCACCCGCTTTTGCCCGTTGACATCAAGCGAGCCAAAGATGCGCTGAAAAACGACCCTTTCTTCCAAGCTCATCCGAAATGGAAAAAGGCGCTCAAGCATATGCTCAAGCTTGGTGTACGCGCCGAGCAGCAGGCCTTTGCAAAATGGGGGCTTAACTTTGTGATTGAAGAGTATCTCCCCGTCAAGATGAAGCAAATTAAGCAGTTCTTGCCGTAAATCACTCAAGTTAAGCAAGTTACGGGCGGCTCAATTCCATGATCCGCCCGTCTTTTTATGAGGTATGGTTGAGTATTCCCCGCACCCCCCCCATGCGAAATCTCCTCACTTTCATTTTTGCTCTTACGCTTACTTGCGTAACCCAAGCGCAAAGCGTCATCCATGTTGACCCACAACGCGGTGTCGACCACGCAAGCGTTCCTGGTACGCAAAATGAGCCCGTCCGCACGATTGGCTATGCGCTTTCGATGCAGCAAACGGGGCAATCGGTTCGCATCCGACTTGAGCGTGGGCAATACCGCGAAGAAACTTGGCCTCTCGCCATTGGTTTAGAGGAAGTCACCATTGAAGCTGTAGATGCAGGGTCGGTTGTTGTGAATGGCCGCCGAAATAGCAGTGCACTCACTAATTTCTCGGTTCAGGCAAATAGCAAAGGGCTCACTTTGCGTGGCTTTACTTTGCGTAGCGCGCCAACCACTATTGAGATGAGTGGGTCCGCAACGACCACTCAATACACGCGCATCAAAATGGAAGAGATGGTCTTGCTCGTTGCCGATTGCGCGATTGCGGCAGATGTATCAGGTTTAACTCAACTTGAGATTGATATCCGCCTGAGCAACTTGCATGCATTACAAACGGCACTAGAGCTAACAGCCCGTGAGGACGCACACCTAAAGGTTAATATACAGCGCAGCTATCTTTATGGTGGATCGGATAATGGCATCCAAATGCTTGCAGAGGGCGTGAATGCCTCGATTGAGACCAATTTCGAAAACTGCGTTTTCCGCGATTTCGACCGGCACGCAATTCAATTCGAAGGCCAAGGTGGGCAGTGCAACCTCTATGTGGTTCACTCCAATTTCCTTGATTGCGGTGCAAGCGCCATCCGTGTGACGGCACCACCGAATTCTTGGTCGACCTACAGTGTGATTCGTCGAAATCTGTTTTGGGGAATGCCGCTGATTTCCATGACTGGGTGGGCATGACCCATCTTGTAACCTGGGAGAGCAACCTTGTGCAAGATAGTGGCCTCGCTGCCATAGGTGGCAATTTGCATGGCGACCCCATGTTTGTTGACGACAGCTGGGTGATGCGGAACGATTCACCCGCGCGAAATGCCGTTACGCCGGCATACCCCTTCGATGATTTCCACGGCAATGCTCGTGGCCAAAATGGGGCATTGCACGACTTGGGCGCCATTCAGCATGACACGCTTACCGCTGGCCTCGAGAGCCAAGTCTTTTTGTCGCACGGCCTCACACTCACAGCGAGTGGCCCCCCGCAAATGGCGTTTCAACTTCGCGTGGGTGATCAAATTCAAAGCCAGCCCTTCCCTATTATTCCAGGAGGCGCGGCGCATACGAGCGCAATAAATGTCGCAATGGATGGCAGTGGCGCTTGGCGTGGGCATTATCAATTGCCGAGCAAACCCAATCTGGCAGGAAAGGTCTTTTTCGTTCAAGCACTTGGCCGGGATGCACAACATGTTTTCCACGCCAGCCCAATCATCCAATCAAAAGTGTCGATTCCACCGAGCCGATGAGCCTCAAATCTCGTGCAAATGTCGCCTTAAGAAAAGATGAGCGAGACCCGATAAGAGCATTGGCATGAACCACTCCCCCAAAACTCGACCACTCAGCGCATTTTTTGCTGGGGTCATCTTTTTGTTTGCCTGCGTTTTAATCGTGCAAGCTTGGGAAGTCGCCCCAAAAGTTGAGCAAGAGAGTGCGCAAATCGCACAATAATTCAAAACGCTAAAGACTCGTGCACATCCTAAAATAGAGGGTGATGCGACCCCCAAAACGATTGCCGCTTAACCGCACTCCTCGCAGTGCTTTTTTACCCACATCTCGCGCCGACATGGACGACCGCGGCTGGAATGAACTTGATGTACTTTTCATTACAGGTGATGCCTATATCGACCACCCCAGTTTTGGCGTTGCTCTTCTAGGTAGACTCCTTGAGCAGCAAGGCTGGCGAGTAGGTATCGTCGCGCAACCAGATTGGCATTCGGCAAACGACTTCTTAAAGATGGGGCGCCCTCGCTTATTTGCGGCGGTCACCGCTGGCGCCATGGATTCGATGGTGTCCAACTACACCTCGGGCAAACGCTTCCGACATCGTGATATGTATTCACCTGGTGGCGAAGGCGGTAAGCGACCCGACCGTGCGATTTTGTCCTATTGCTCCCGAGCGCGTGAAGCCTTCCCAGGTTTGCCCGTTTTGATCGGGGGCGTTGAAGCCAGCCTTCGCCGTTTTGCGCATTATGATTTTTGGTCAGATAAGCTTCGCGGATCCTGGCTACTTGACAGTAAAGCCGACTTGCTCGTCTACGGAAATGGTGAGGGCATTTTGCCCATCGTGACTCAGCGCATCCACGATTGGGCTGCTGAATATGCCGCTGATGCCCAAAGCGGTGGGCGTGATGCAAAAACGGCTCGACGCGCCTTAAACCAGGCATTAGACGGTATCCGTGGCACTTGCATTGCAAAGGCTGCAACACTTGATCCCGCAGAAAAATGGCGCGACCTACCTAGCTGGGAGGCCGTGACTAGTTCGAAAGAGGCCTTCATGCAGGCCGCCAACATTATCGAAAAAGAGGCCAATCCTCTCAATGCATCGCTCTTGCGCCAGACTTTTGCTCAGCGCGCGGTTTGGTGTTATCCACCGCCGCCGACCATGAGTACTGCACAACTAGATGCTGCTCATGAGCTACCCTACACGCGAATGCCACACCCCGACTATGAGCGACTGGGTGGCATCCCCGCCTATGACATCATTAAGCATTCCATGGCCGCGACCCGAGGCTGTTTTGGCGGATGCACTTTTTGTGCAATCACTCTGCATCAAGGCCGCAAAGTTACTTCGCGTTCGAAAGAGTCGCTTCTGCGTGAGCTCGAGCAAGTCAAGTCTATGCCAGACTTCAAGGGCACGATCTCAGATGTTGGCGGCCCTTCGGCAAACATGTATCGCATGGCTTGCAAGAAGCCAGAAGTCGAGGCTATTTGCAAACGCACGAGCTGCATCGACCCAACGATTTGCAAGTTGCTCGACACCGACCATAGTGCTCAAATTGATTTGCTCAAGACCTTCCGCGAGACCGAGGGCATCAAGCATGTGCATGTAGCCAGCGGTGTGCGCTACGACTTAGCCTTAGAGTCACCCGAATATATTAAAGAGCTTGCCGCGCATTACACGGGTGGGCAACTTTCTGTCGCCCCTGAATCGACCGACCCTAAAGTCTTGCGTTTGATGAAGAAACCGACTATTGAGGCCTATCAAGGCTTTATGAAACAATTCAAAAAAGCAAGTAAAGACGCGGGCAAAGAGCAATATTTAATCCCGTATTTTATCTCCAGTCACCCAGGCTCTTCACATGAGTCCATGGAGCAACAAGCCCGATGGCTCAAGCGAGAAGGTTATCGCTTGCAGCAAGTGCAAGACTTCTTGCCGACACCCATGACTTTGGCCACCGCAATGTATTGGTCTGGGCTGGGGCCTGATTTAAAGCCCATCCCTGTGATGCGCGGCGAGCGTGACCGGCGCATTCAAAAGTCTCTGCTGCGTTGGCAAGATGAAGACAATCGTGAGTTTTTGCGCAAAGCGCGACCGAGATTCAGGGTCTGAATAAAAACTCAGCGCAATGCTGGGGCACTATTCGTCAAGTGAGTCAACGGCATAACCAATCTCATTGAGACTGGATAAATCGCTGTCAGACACCGTAACTTGAGAAGTGCGCAAGCGGCCTGCCAAATAGGATTGCCACCAGCCAGCGACCCAAGGCTGCTGTTTATTCCATACCGAAATCTGTTTCGCCGAAAAGGAACTTGGCGATGCCTCGGCAGGGTCAAGAGCAAGATCAACCATCGTTAATGGAGAAAAAATCTCAAGCTCTTCATCAACTTGCACGAGTGTCTTCTTGGCCCCTTCGTAGACAGCAACGGTCGTAAGGGGATAAAAATGAGAGCGCACGCCGAGGGGGCCAGATTCGCTAAAAACGACATTGGGGCTGGGCTTCCTTGGAGCCCCAGAAGCGGCAAGCAAAGAACGACTATGCCCTAATGGCTCTTTGATTCCAGCCAAAGCCAAAACCGTGCCTGGCACATCAATCAAGCTCACCGTCTCAGAAGCAACCTGACCTCGCGCCAATGAAGTGCCCACGGCTATCAACGGAATATGCTGCGTCTCTTCAAACAAGCCACCGCCGTGTTTCATCAGGCTGTGCTCGCCGAAATGCTCGCCATGATCTGATGTCACAATCATCACCCAAGGGCGCTCGCCAGATTCTTGAGCAATGATTTCTTCGAGGTTACGAAGCTGACTGTCGAGGTAGGCAATTTCAGCGTCGTAACGATCTTGTAGTGCGGCAACCGTTTCGGCATTGCCCTCACCAATTTCGACTTTATGAGCAAGAGTTTTAAGCTTTTTTGAGAACTCGAAGCTTGGCATACGCTCTCGAAACTCGGCCGGGTCGTGATTTAAATACTTATCAAACCACTCGCCTGGCGCTTGGTAAGGAGCGTGAGCCTGCATGTAATTTAAGAACAAGAATGCAGGTTGCCCCGTTTGACTCAGAGCACGCAACTGGGTTTGCGCGAGACGATTCTGCCACTCGGCACCGAGCCCTTCTCTCGAGCGCACCATATTATTAAAGATTTTATTAAAATTTCGCCGCGAGAATAAGAAATGAATCACCCCCCAAGTTTGGCCATGAGCCATTTCACGACCGACAAAACCAAAAGTGCGCTCGAGAGCTGTAGCCACGACCATTGAGTCGTCATAGAGCTGGAAGCCTCTCCCGAAGCCCGATGCGCCACGAATCACATAATTCGACACAATGCCACTCGTCAGATAACCGCGATTGGACAAACGCTCCGCCAAAGTTTCAGGCCCAGCAGGAAGCCCCACACTCGTTGCCATGACACCATGCTCATGAGGGTAAAGCCCAGTAAACAAACTCGCGTGACCCGGCGGGGTGTGATTGCCTGTTGATTCAGCACGCTCCCAGAGGATGCCGCGGTCTGCAAATTCAGTTAAGAATGGCGTCGTATCACGAGCATAACCATAAGCGCTCATACTCGATGCGCGCAAAGTATCACACACGACGAGAACAATATTGGGTCGCATATCACCTTCCAGCGCA
>Ga0233441_1000142_pt1 | contig 100521 bp, 87 predicted proteins | sample SI_123_September_4_FD_182781 | JGI IMG/M metagenome (GOLD analysis project Ga0233441, IMG submission 182781) | Seawater microbial communities from Saanich Inlet, British Columbia, Canada - SI_123_September2016_135_MG | ecosystem: Environmental > Aquatic > Marine > Inlet | place: Canada: British...
AATGAACTTCAATGTAAGTATACATGAGGGACTGTTTTACATTTGTATATGTGAGAAAGAATAACAGATAGTGAATCATGTAAAAAATTTGTAAAAACAGTTATGCAAAACTATAGCCTCCCATATATAACTATTTCACCAACTTTTTCTATATGCCCAAAACATGGATATATAAATTGAGAACATGATTTCTGTCCAAAGTGTGATATTGAAAAATGATTTAGTTGAGAGAAGTATGATATGAGAATTAGATGAAAATATACAGATGATAAAGAAAAAATGAAAGAGTTAGAAAGTGTAAAAGTATAAAACCCCCTAACCCCCTTATCAGGGGGAATAGTTATAAATTTACTTCCCCTGACAAGAGGATTGAGGGGTTATTAAATATTTTAAAATTAATCAAATAATAATATGGAAGCAGTTTTTAATGATAAAAATGGAGAAAAAATAGAGAGAACTAGGTGTGAAATCTATACTAGAGTTATGTGATATCATAGACCTGTAACTAGTTTCAATATTTGAAAAAAATCAGAATTTTATTCTAGAACATATTTTAAAGAGAATAATGCAAATTTAGATTTTTCTAAACAGTATTCTTGTTAGTATAAAAAAATTATATATAATTAAAATGAATAATAGTTTCTATAATTAATAAAAAATATGTATAAAAGAGTAGATGTAAAAGTTTGATTTGCATGTAATAATCACTGTACTTTTTGTGTACAATGAGATAAAAGGTTTAAATATGCGCCTAGAAAATTAAAAGAGCTTGAAGAAATACTTGATAAGGAATATGATAATGGTGCAGAATATGTAGTATTTACTGGTTGAGAACCAACAGTCCATCCAGACTTAATAGATGTAATAAAATATGCAAAAAAAATCTGATACAAACAGATCCAGATTCAATCAAACTGAACGAATTTTGATGATATAGATTATGTACAAGAATTGATAACAGCTTGAGTAACTGAGTTTAGTCCATCTATACATTGATTTAACTATGCAACTCATGATAAACAGGTTATGACACATTGAGCCTGGGATAGAGTGGTTAGATGATTAATAAATTTAAGAAAACTAAATCAATTAGTTATTATTAATTCAGTTATAACTAAAACAAATTATAAAGAAATCCCAAAGTTAGCTGAATTATTAATAAAACTTTGAGTTACGCAGTTTCAATTTGCATTTGTTCATATTTTATGAAGTGCTGACAAAAATAAGAGAACAGTGGTAGCTAAAAAGTCTGACGTTATTCCATATGTACATAAGGCTTTAGATTTAGCAAAAAAAGCCTGAATACCAGCTTTTACTGAAGCAATTCCATATTGTCTTATGCAATGATATGAAGATGCTATTGCAGAAGCAATTATGCCAGAAACAGCAGTAGTGGATGCAGAATATAGAACTGAAAGTTATGCTGATTATAGATGGAATTTATGAAAGGCGAAAAGAGAAGAATGCAAAAAATGTAGTAAATATAATATATGTGAATGACCATGGAAAGAATATCCAGAAATATATGGATGGGATGAATTTATTCCTATAAAATAATTTTATGCAAATATCATGAATTACTCCTTTTTCTTTGATAGATTTCCCTGGAGAAGTATCATGTATTCTTTTTACTCTTTGATGTAATCTTAGATGTAATTTTTGTCATAATAGTGAATATGTACTACCAGAAAAAATAAAAATTATAAGAAAAAATATAATAGCCGAAAAAGCTATATTCAATTTTTTAGAAAAAAGAAAATGACTTTTAACTTGAGTTTCAATTTGTTGATGAGAACCTACAATTCATAAAGATTTAGTAGATTTTTGTAAAAAAATAAAAGAAATCTGATATTTAGTTAAGCTAGATACAAATGGTCAAAATCCAGAAATGTTAAAAGAATTAATAGAGCAAAATTTAGTTGATTATGTCGCTATGGATATAAAACACTCAATATGAAGTTTTTCAAAAATTGTATGACTAGACATAGACGAAAATCCATATTTAGATAGTATTAAGCTAATAATGTCATCAGATATAGATCATGAATTTAGAACAACTATTATTAAATGAATACATAGCTCTAGTGATATTACAAATATAGCAAAATATATAAAGTGAGCAAAGAAATATTGTTTACAGAATTATAGGGCAGGAGATACTTTGGATTTAGATTTTGAGTGAGAAAGTTTTTCTGAGAAGGAGTTATTAAAATTTAAAGATAATTTAATTAGTTATCTTGATAATATAGAGATAAGGAATTAATATTATAGTTTGAAAAATAATCTTTTTGGCTATAATAAACAAATACTAAATTATATATCATTAATAATTAAAAAATGTATTGCTTTAACTGTTGAAATCAAGATACAAAAGTATTAGATTCAAGAACATCAGATGATTGAAAAGCCGTGAGAAGGAGAAGATTATGTCAAAATTGTCAAAATAGATTTACTACATTTGAAAAAATGGAAATTATAAATCTAGTTGTTGAAAAATCAGGGAATAAAAAAGAAAGGTATAATAGAAATAAATTAGAGGATAGTATTCTACTAGCTATAAATAAAAGAAATCTAAGTGTTTGAAAAACTAATGATATGATTAGAGGATTAGAGGCTAATTGGTCAACAAAAAGTGAAATCAGCTCAAAAGAGATATGAAAAGATGTTTTAAATGCATTAAAGGCTTTAGATGATGTAGCCTATATTAGGTATGCTTCAGTACATTTAAAGTTTGATTCCTCTAAGGATTTTATTGAATTCATTGCAAATAAAGGGAATAATTAAAAAGAGTTTTATATTTTTTAACAACTAATTAACACTATTTAATAAATAAAGTGTTATTTTTGTTTAAAATCATTAACTTACTATAAGAAAATATTATTTAAAAAAGAGAAAAAATGACAGAAGAAATGAAAGCAAATTTAATCTTCAATCCAAAAGGGAATGATGATGTATCAGCTAGAACAATTATAAAATGAAATACTACAGGTTTGTTCCAATTAAATTCAACAAAATATACATGGGCTAAATCACTTTACCAAGTAATGATTTGAAATTTTTGGGTTCCTGAAAAGGTTTCAGGTTTAGGAGAAGATGCTATTCAAATGAAGGAAGCTTTATCTGAAGATGAAAGAAGAGCTTACAAATGAATATTATCATTTTTGATTTTTCTTGATTCTATACAAACAGTTAATCTTCCAAATTTTAACGATTATATTACTGCACCTGAGGTAAACTTAATATTATCTATTCAAGCTTATCAAGAAGCAATACATTCTCAATCATATTCTGTAATCTTAGAAACAGTTGTTGATTCTGCGGATAGAGATGAAATATATTATTTTTGGAGAGAAGATAAAAACTTACTTGAAAGAAATGAATTTATATGATGAATCTATCAAGAATTTATAGATAATCCTACTGATAAAAGTTTTTTTAAATGAGTAATCTGAAATTTCTTATTAGAAAGTATTTATTTCTATAATGGGTTTGCATTTTTTGATACACTTGCTGATCAAGGTAAAATGGTAGCTACAGATAGAATGATTAATTATATTAGAAGAGATGAATTAACACATGTTACTATTTTTGCTAATATAATAAAAGATATACAAAAAGAATTTCCAAAGATTTATGATGAAGCAATGCTTTTAGATATGATGGATACTGCAGTTAAACAAGAAATAAAATGGTCTAAACATATTCTATGAAAAAATATTATATGAATGGGGCATGAAAATATAGAAAATTATACTAAGTGGTTGGCTAATGAAAGACTTAATATGCTTGGTATTAAACCACTATATGAAAATGTAGTAGTTAATCCTTATAAACATTTAGATAGACTACAAGATAATAATTCAGAGAGGGGAAATTTCTTTGAATCAACAGTTACAAATTATGCACAATCAAGTGCAATGAACTGATCTTGGGATTTTTAATTAGAAATTAATTCAAAAAAACTGATACTTTAAGTATCAGTTTTTTTAATTGGACAATATTCTAATAAAGGCCTCATATCTAAATCTCTTCTATTATCTTTCAAAAATCAAATAAGATTTGGTATTTTTGGAAAAATATTATGTTTTCAGAATTCTGTTAAATATCATGTAGATTCAAATTGTTTCCATAAGTTTGCATGTATACCTGTAAAATATACTTCAATATCAAATTTTTCCATCGACATTATTATATTTTCTAGTACTTCCATTGCTGATGAATCAATATATGGGATCATATCAAAATCAATTACAATTACTTTCATTTCAGGATTTTCATCTACATATTTCATTAATTTTCATTCAAAATACCGAATATTTACAAAAAATAATTTTCAGTAGAATTTGTATATTCATACTTTTTTACTTGTTTCTAAACTATGTAGAACAGCATCTCTATATGCTCAGTCTTTTGACATTGATAACTCCGAAAATCTAGGTTTCATTGATTGATAAAGATGAAAGACTAGAGATAAAAATATTCATACAAATATTCACATTTCTAGATTTGGAGAGAATATAATAGTTACAACAAATGTAATTATAGAAATAACAGCATCATGTTTTTGTATTTTCCAGGCTTTAATTATTGGTTCTATTTGTACTAATCAGGCAACTGCAACTATTATTATACCAGCAAGAATAGCTTCTGGTAAGTGATATAAATACTTAGTAAAGAATAATAATGCAATTCAAATAATTAGTCATGTTACAACTGATGAAAATTGAGTTTTGGCTCATGTTTTTAGATTAACTGCACTTCTAGAGAATGTTCATGAAGTAGGGAATCATTTAGAAAATCACGATACTATATTTGCTAATCATTGACTAAAAAGCATTTGATTTGATGGTACCTGTTTTTTTGTTTCAAGTCAGATAGCTTTTGCAATTGATATAGCCTCAGTAAATCACAAGAATCATACTACGATAGCTATAGGGAATAGAGTTACTAATATATCTATACTAAATTGTGGAATATAAAGACTAGGTAATCCAGTTGGAATTGCTCAAACTATATTTCAACCTAGCTCTTCAAATCAAACAAAATATGAAACAATAATTGAAATAACTACTACTAATAAGAATCTAGGTAATTTTGGTAAGTATTTTTTTAGTAAAACAAGAGAAAGTATTCATAGTCCTCAAAATGCAAAAGTATAAATATGGGTATCACTTATAACATTTCATATAAGTTCATAAGTAGACTGAAAGAAGTTGGTTCATCCATTTACACTAACTCAAAATATTTTCTTAAGCTGACTTAATCATGTAATTATAGCAGCAGCATTAATAAATCAAACTATAACAGAATGAGATAGAAAGTTAAAAATACTTCAAAGTCTAAATAATCATAAAGTCATTTGCATTAATCATATCATGATAGCAAGTATAGATGCGTACATAATAAAATCACTCATTCATAAGGCAAAAGGAGCGAGAGTAGCAGCTGTCATTAGAGATATAACAGTCACTGGTCATGTTGATAATTGTCTAGAACTACTAAATAAACCTCAAATAATTACAGGTAGAAAAGCAGTATATAATCAAATATGTGGAGGAACTCAAACTAGGGAAGCATATGCTATAGCTTGAGGAATCAAAATAATAGCAACTGTTATTCAAGCAATGGTATCTGCTTTCAAAACTTGCTTATCTTTTAATTCTGGAATCCATTCTAGAAATGGAAAGAATTTTTTTAAACTATTTTTATCTATAAATGACATAAAACTAAGTAAAAATTATACTTAATATATTTTATCATTTTTTTATCAAATTTACCAGTTTTTGACATTTTTTATTATAAAAGTAAATTAATATAGATAAAATAAAAGTTCTTTTTGTGTATTTGAGAGCGGTAGTATGATGTTAATCATAAAATTAACTATTAAAACCGCTTTCGAAAATACGCAAAAAGAACTTTTATTTGCTATATAATTATCTCAAATTATCCTCATGAACACTATTTACAGCTAAACATCATTCAGCAGCTGACATTATAGTTTGTTTAAATTTATTAGAATTTGTAGTTACATCTCAAGCAGCATATAATCATTTGATAGAAGTTTCTTGTCTAGCATCTACTACAAGACATCCTTCTTCATCTTTTTCTGGATTCATATAATCAACTAACTTTGTATTTGGAAGTGTTCATACTGCTACAAATATTCCATCAGCTTTTAAACTATTTCCAGATTTCAAAGCAATTTCTTCTACAAACATAGATCATTTTATTTCTTCTACTTCATCATTTAATACAAACTCTATATTCTCTCTTTTCTTAGCCTGTTCTATCCATATATCTTCAGCTCTAAAAGTATCTCTTCTATGAACTATATATACTTTATTACAAATATCAGCTAGATATAATGCTTCAGTTATAGCTGTATTTCATCAACCTACCATAACGATATCTCTTCATTTAAAAAACATTCAATCACAAGTAGCACAATATGATACTCATTTTCAAATAAATTCTTCTTCTCATTTAGCTCAAAGTTTTCTGTAATTATTTCAAGTAGCTAGTATTACATATTTTGCCTTGAATTCTTTTCACGATGAAGTCACAACATGAAAATGATTATGGTCTTCACGTTTTCTTACTTCAGTTACCATTTCATTTAAAACTTCTGAACCAGATACTTCAGCATGTTTTCTAAAATTATCCATTATTTCTTTTCATGGAGCAGACAAAACTCAAGGATAATTTTCTACCTTATGAGAAGTAGCCAAAGCTCAACCTTCTTGCCCACCAATAATAAGATTTTTTAGTTTATATCTACTGGCATACATTCAAGCAGGGTATCCCGCAGATCATGTACCAATAATTATTAAATCGTAGTCTAAGTTTTCCATAATATTTTATTAATATTTAAATTAAGTTTATAATAATCTTTTGTCTTAAATTATTCTAAAATTAATTTTAATTAGATTTATTGCTTTGTAAAATTATTTAAATTAATAATAATAAATTAAAAATATTTTAAATTAGAAGTAAAGATAAAAAATATAAAATATTAGCTTTATTCTCACAAAAAAATATAATTAATCTATTATTATTTATAATTATAAATACTATGAATAAACAAAAACAAGCCTTTACATTAGTAGAGTTAATAGTCGTAATTACAATACTAGCAATACTATGAACAATAGCATTCATATCATTACAGTGATATTCAAAAGATGCAAGAGATAGTATTAGAATATCAGATACTAGTAGTATGAAAACATCACTAGAGTTATTTCACCTAAATTCTGGGAAATATCCACTACCAGATAATAGTGAAATAGTAGAATATGAATCAGAGATTTTGTGGTATCAATGAGAATTTGGTTCTACAGTTATTTCTAGTCTATCTAGAAGTATGAATGAAGTACCAACAGACCCATTAACAGATAAAAAATATATATTTTCTGTTGCAAATAATAAGAATGAATTTGAAATATTAAGTTTATTAGAATGAGATTCATTAGTATTAAATAATATATTACAAACTAGTGCAGCAAGTTTAGCAGTAACTCCTAAAATAGATGGTACATATAATAGAGTATTTATAAAAACAGCTAGTTATATTGTTCCAGTACCTAGTATAATTACATCAGAAATTCTAGCATCAACAATGATACTTGATTCAAATAATATTACTTCTCAAGTAATTAATGGATGAGAAAATATACCAGAGCAATGAAATGTAGTATCAAATACATGAGCTTTAACATGATTAGTATTATCAGTTTATAATTGAACAATTGCTATTGATGATGATAATGTAAGCAAGGAAGCTGTAATACAAAAAATAAAAGATGCATATACAGGTTCGGTATTAGCAAGTAGTGATATTTATGAATATATTTTAAATGCTAATTGAGAGTTAGAAAATGTAGAATTAGTTAATTCTTTAATTCTAAAAAATGATACTACAGAAGTAGTAATTATACCAAATACGTATAAAAATTGTACATGAGCAAATACTCCAGTAATATGAGATGCAAGTATATTAGCTACAACAATATATTGAGAATTAACTTGAAATGAATGTGATACAGAAGATATAATTGTTTGTAGTTGAGAATTAACATGATATACAATTGCGGCATGTAATGTATGAACAACAACAGCAGCAATAGCTTTTAATGATGCTAATTGATATTGAGAGTTATTTCAATGGTGAAATAATGCATGAATAAAGACAGCATGAACGAGTACTACAAAAATTTTAGTAACAGATATTGATAGTACATATAGCGGGTCTACATTTATATATAATGCAGCAGATTGGAATACAACACAAAATGATAATTTATGGTGAAATTGAACGAGTACTGATGAAGCTAGAATATGACCCTGCTTACCTTGATATCATATACCAACTCAAGCAGAATGGGGATGAATTCATATAGCATGATGATGGGGAAGTAATTGAGTTGATAGTTGAGTTAATATATCAAACGATTTAAAAATACCTATGGCAGGTCGCCGTGAGTGGAGTGAGGCTGGTTTATATAACCAGGGGAATCGTGGACGCTATTGGTCATCATCACCTAATGGTATTAATAAAGGTGAGCATATAAACTTTCTTCCTGGATATATTGAAACTGTAAGTGAGTTTGGTGATCGTGCCCACGGATTCTCTATCAGGTGTTTCAAAAATTAATTTTATATATTAGAAAAGAAAAAATCTTTCTAATAAGTTAAAACTTGTTAGAAAGATTTTTTTTATTATTGTTTTTGCTTGCATTAAATCTCTAGAGAGATATTATTAATAATAATTAATACTAATAATAATTATGGGAAGACAGAAATCAGATAGAGAATTAGAGCAAATCCAACAAAATTTAGAGTATATAGAATGAGAATTAAAAGTTTTTATAGCAGATATATTACCAAAAGAATTGGATATCAGAAAGACAATGGAGGATAGGATGATTGAACTTGAAAACCTTGTGAATACTTATGGTTGAGTTGTTATTGTTAAGCATATTCAAAATAAATCGGTTCCTGATTATAATAGTTTTATATGAGAGGGAAGATTGGATGAAATTATAGAAGATATGGAAAAACAAGGAGCTAATATATTGATTCTTTGAAATATATTAAAACCAAGGCAAATATATGCTATAAATGAAAAACTTAAGCCAATCTGAGCAAAAGCTTGGGATAGAGTAGATTTGATTTTAAAAATATTTGAGAAAAATGCATTATCAAAAGAGTCTAAATTACAAATAGAATTAGCTGCTATAAAACATATGTGACCACGTATTTTTGATATGTGAATGGAGTTATGAAAACAATGATGAAAATGAAAATGAGAAACAAATACAGAGATAATGAAAAGGCATTTATCAAAGAGAGAAAAACATGTAAAAGAAGAATTAGACCACTTTGCGAAAGTAAGAGAACAGCATAGACAATGAAGAACTAGAAAATGAATTAATACAGTTTGAGTAGTTTGATATACTAATGCATGAAAATCTACACTTACAAATTCTCTAACAAAAAAATGAGTATTAGCAGAAGATAAACTTTTTGCGACTCTTTGAACTAGTGTTTGAAAAATGTTTGTTCCAGCTAGTTATGATGAAATAACTGGAATATATATTAAGCCAAAGGAAGTATTAGTAAATGATACTATTTGATTTATTAGAGAATTACCACCAAAGCTAGTAGATGCTTTTAAATCAACATTAGAAGATTCAATAGAATCAGATTTATTATTACATGTTATAGATGCTTCTGATCCAAAACTTGAAATTAAAATATGAGTAGTAGAAGAAATACTTGAAAATATATGAGCAAATCAAAAAAGATTAAATATATTTAATAAGATTGATGGTTTAGATGAATGAGAGTATAAGATAGAAGTAGATGGGGAAGAAAAAATATATTCAAGTAAACTAGAATACATAAAAGAAAAATTTTCTTATTTAAACCCTATTTTTATATCAGCATATAAAAAAATAGGTATAGATGAATTAAAAACTAAAATAATTGAAAATTTATAAAAAATACAAATTATTAAATATATTTTATAAGATTTTTTTTACACTTACTAATTAATTAATATAAGGTATTGTAAAAAAAGATCGTTAAAGATATATTTAATAATAATTAGCAAACTAATTAACTTAAATTTATGTACACAATAATTATTTTTATAATAATTTTATTTATTTGAATATTTTTATTATTCAAATTTAGAAATAAAAAAAATAAAATTTCATCAACTAAAATAACTTTTTTTAATAATCAATTAAAAAGGTTAATTGCTAATTGAAGTTATAAAGAACAAATAATAGATATAGATAAACTCTATCATAAAGTCTTAGTTGAGGGATGATATAATTGAACTTTTTGAGAAATATTAAAATCCGAAGCTAGGGAAATTTGAAATTTAAATAAAATTTGGGAATTACATAAGCTAAGAAATAAGCTTGTACACGATTTTGATACATCATCTGAAACTGTATTAAAAAATAAATCACTAGAATATAAAAATGAATTTAACAAGTTGATTAAACAATTTAAATAATATTTTCTCCTAAAAATTAAGATAAAATTAATATGTCCTTATTATTATTTAATATATCTTCATAGGATTCAAAGACAGGGTTAGGAGCTTGTTTTTAATATGAGGGGATAAAAAAGAAGCATTTTTTGCCTCTTTTTTGTTTAGTTTAATATTCTCAGATGATTTTTATTGTTTTTGTAAAAAATGCTAACTCTATCAATGATTTAATAATATTAACATCTTTCATTTCTCATTCAAAGTCTAACCAGAATAAATAATGAAATTTTCAACTATAACTAGGTAAACTTTCTATTTTTGTTAAATTTACATGATTTGTAGCGAATGCACCAAGACATTTATGAAGACTAGCTGGAACATCACTAGCTTCAAATAAAATACTTATTTTTTTAGATTTTCTTTTATATTTAGTTTTATTGTTTTGAGTTGTAATTATTGCAAATCTAGTAGTATTTCATTTTTGGTCTTGAATATTTTTTTCTAAAATATTTAATCAATATATTTTTGCAGCCTTTTCTGAACAAATTGCAGCTAATCAAGTTTCTTTAGATTCATTTACATATTTTGCAGATAAAGCAGTATCAGAAAAGATTTCAGGAATAATATTATGTTTTTTAAAATAATTAGTACATTGATCTAGAGCTGGTAGTTGAGAATAAGCTTTTTTAATATTTTTTAATTCTTTTTCTTTTGAACAAATACAGTGATTTACATCTTGATAATATTCTCAAATAATTTTGTAGTCATATTGTAAAAAATTATACAAACTTGCATGAATACTTCACATATAAGAATTTTCAATAGGCAATACTCAGATAGAATTTTCATCTATGATAGCCCATGCTTCGTTAAAATCCTCTTTTCATATAATTTCATCTATTTCTATATCTAAGTCTTTAGCTATTTCAGTTGAAGCTATATGCATATAGCTTCAAGGATTTCATTGATATATAATTTTCATTATTAAATTTTTTATTAAGCAGCATTTCTGATTCAAACAGCTTCATTCAGTTCACGAAGCATTTTTTCAGTATCGTCAAAAGAGCTACATTTGTCAGTAATACTAACTCAATGTTGTAGATTTTCAGCTTTATCATTTTCAGGATTAAATCATTGATTTCAAGCTTCAATATTACTTTCAATCATAACTCATACTATTTTTTTATTTCAGGCAGCTATTTGTCCAGCAACATCAGAACAAACTTCTGCTTGTAGATTATGGTCTTTTTTACTATTTGCATGAGAACAGTCTATGATTGCTCAAGTATTAATTTCAGCATTTTCTAATGCATCTATAGCTTGAGAAACTGATGCTTCATCAAAATTACGTATATCTTTTCATTCACTATTTTTTCATCCTCTAAGTATAATGTGTCAGTCAGGGTTTCATGTTGTATTAAAGATTTTTCTTTTTCATTCATCATTTATTCATAGAAAACTATGTGGTTTACTTGAAGAGTTAATAGCATCAATAGCTATTTGAATATCTCCTTTAGTAGAATTCTTAAATCATATAGGCATAGATAAACCGGAAGCCATTTCTCTATGTGGCTGACTTTCTGTTGTTCTAGCTCAAATAGCTCACCATGATACTCAATCTGCAATATCTGCTGGAGTCATATTATCTAAAAATTCTGTCGCAGCTGCTAATCATAAATTATTTACATCCATTATAAACTTTCTAGCTACTTGTATTCATTTATTTATATCAAAGCTTCAATCTAAATCAGGATCATTAATTAATCATTTCCATCCTACAGTTGTACGAGGTTTTTCAAAGTATGATCTCATTACAATAAAAAGATTTGGAACTGTTTCTTTTAACTTGGCAAGTCTTTTGGCATATTCTAATCATTCATCAGGATTATGTATAGAACAAGGTCCAACAATAGCTATTAATCTATTATCATCTCATTGAACAATTTTAGCAATTATTTCACGGCTCATCTCAACGTGTTGTTCTATTTTTGCATTAGATGGGATAAGTTCTTTTAGTTCTTCAGGTGTAATCATTTCTGTTCAATCGGAAATATTTATATTATCAGTAACCATAGTAATTATTTTTATTAAAAATTAAAGTATAAAAAAATCCTTCAATTGCTTGAAGGATTTTTAGTTTTTTAAATTATGTATTTAATACCAAAAATTAACCTTCAATTGCTTGAAAGAAAAAGTAAAAAAAGAAAAATGTATTTTGGTTTGGGTTTTTCATTTGTGTAAAAAACTTATTAAATATACTCCTAGGTATATTAGTTTTTAAAACTAAGTCAAATTATTTTTTCAAAACTTCATAAATAAAAACAAAAATAGCATTCCATAGTCTTCTTAATCTATTTATTTTTTTAGGTCAAGTTAATAGACGATATAGCCATTCAATACCTAGAGTTCTAAATATTTTAGGAGCTCTTTTTTGAAATCAAATAAAATAATCAAAACTAGATCATATTCCTAGTCAGAGTTTTATGTTTTTAGCTTTTTCCATTATTTCAATTACAGATTCTTCTTGTCTTTTCATTCAAAGGGTAGAGAATAATATTTGAGAATCTGATTTAGATATTATTTCTATTATATTTTCTTTTTTATTTGCTTCATATATAAAGTAATCAAATTTAAGTCCTGGGAATTTTTGTTTTACTAATTCTGGAAATTTTTCTTGAGATTTTACCTTTTTTGTATCACTTGGGTTATATAAATCTATTATAGTTACTTTAATTCATTTATTTATAGCTCCTAATATTAAATCTTGAGTTAAGTCACTACCACAAATTCTATCTCAGTATTTTGAATATAAGTATTTTCTCCTAAAAAATAAATTAAATAAATAATAAGGTAGATATAGAAAATTAATTATTGCTCAATAGTTATTATCTATAATTTGAAATGCTAAATAAAGACCAATTCCATCAGGTGTTAGGTGAGAAGCTTTATTTATTAATTCTTTAAATTCTATATCAGTTTGAGTTTTTAAAAGTATTTCTGGGTTTGGTGTAAAGACAATATTCTGATTGTTCAATTTTAGTATTTCTTTTAGAAATTCTTTATATTTCAGTTTATCTAATTTTATTCAAAAGATTTGCATATGTTTTTAATTATTTTTTATTATTATAGTTTTAAAACATAATAATTCAAGATTTGATGGATTAAAATAAATAAATGATTATATTATTAATATATTCTAAAATTTTAATCCATCCCCTCGTACATCGGTACTTCCTTTGGAAAAGGAAGTAATTTCTCCCTTTTCCAAAGGGAGTACCCGCAGGGGGAGGGATTAAAATTTATAGTCCACAAAAATTTAAACTAAATTTAAGAAAAAAAATGCAAACACTAGAGTGAAAAAAAATAGCAATAGTATGTGATTGGATAAAAGATTGGGGATGAGCTGAATTAGTTTTGGAACAGGTTTTGGAAAGTTTTCCTGAGGCTGATATTTTTACGTCTGTATTTTTTCAAGATAATAATCCTATTTTCAAAGATAGAAAAATAACAACTTCGTTTATACAAAAAATAGCTTTTTTAAATAAGTCTCATAAATTAGCTCTTAGTTATAGACCACTTGCATTTGAGAGTTTTGATTTAAGTGAGTATGATATTGTTATATCTTTAACGAGTGCTGAGTCAAAATGAGTTATAACAAAGCCAAATACTCTACATATTTGTTATTGTCATACTCCAACTAGATATTTTTGGTCTCATTATCATGAATATTTAAATATGATGGAATTTTGAATACTAAATTTCTTTTGAAAATGGTTAATGCCCAAAATGGTACATAAACTAAGGCAATGGGATTATTTAGCAGCACAAAGACCAGATTACTTTATCGCAAATTCACAAAATACAGCTGATAGAATTAAAAAATACTATGATAGAGAGGGGGAAGTAATATATCCATGAATAGAGATAAAAGAATTTAAATTAAATGAAAAAAAAGATGATTTTTACCTATATGTATGAAGATGTATACCATATAAAAAGTTTGATTTAATAGTTGAGGCATTTAATAAAAATGGAAGAAAACTAATATTAGTTACAAATACTGATAATAAACTGTACAGAGAATTAAGAGAAAAAAGTAAAGATAATATAGAGTGGAAATTTAATATTTCTAATGAAGAAAAAAATGAATTATTTTCTCAAGCAAAAGCTTTTTTATTCCCACCAGAAGAAGATTTTGGTCTCGTACCTATTGAGGCTATGGCTTGTTGAACACCAGTTATAGCATATAAAAAATGAGGAGCTTTAGAAACTGTAATTGATAAAAAAACAGGATTATTTTTCAATAAACAAACAAGTAATTCTTTAAATAAACAAATAGAAAATTTTGAAGAAATGAATTTTGATGCTAAATTTATCAGAGAGCATGCAGAGAAGTTTAATAAAGAGATTTTTAAAGAAAATATATTAAAGTTTATAAATAAAAAGCTAAAAGATTAATTTTTAGCTTTTTATTTTAAATTCTTTTTTAATAAAAACGATCTCTCGCTTTTATCATCTAAATTATAACAATTATAGTTTTTATAATATTTTAAAAATATACTTATTATATCACTAGGAATATTTGTTATTTCTAAATTTTTAACGGGGGTTCATAGAAGAGTATCACCAGTACTATATGCTATATCTAAGTATCATCAATCTCAGAATTCATTATAGTCAGAACTAGTAATTCACCATATTCATGTAGGGTATTCAAGTCATGAATACAGAGTAGTTAATGTATTATCTTCGGCTGTTGTTAAATCATTATCACTTTGTGTAAAGTAAGGAAAATATTCTGAGTATCTTTCTGTAGATCAATTGAATAATTTTAGATTTACATAATAGCTTCATGTATTACTAAGTCATAATAGAGAGTCTATTCTTATTTCTGATACATTACTTAGAGGATAATTAGTAGTTTGTCAGCTTCAGGTATTAACACAGTATAAGCTAGGCTTTCCATTCAAAAACTTGGTCTCTGTTCATAAACATGAGGCTTGTATTGAAACTGGATTTTTAGTCACAAAATAATATTTTAATTCATCACTTGTTCATGTTGAGTAATTTGGTACGCTTGAGTTATTAGTTACAGTCCAGTTTCATTGATTAGTTAAATTTGGAGAATTAGATCATGAAAATGATAGATGTATCTCATTTATATTTTCAGAAAATCAATTCATAGTTAAATCTGGATTTAATAATGAACTTTTACTAGAATATTTCAATATTTCTCAGTTTCAACTATTAGATATGTATAAACTAAAGTCATTATAGTAAAGACCAGTAGGTTCATTTAATCCATCATTTTCGTCCAGTAGAGTATGTATTTTATCTCAGATTATATCATAATATAAAATTCTGTTATTTAGGGTATCAGATATATATAAGATATTTCAATTAATTGCTAATCAAGTAGGTGAGTTTAAATAAATATCAGTTCAAGAAACTCATTCTTCAAACTTATTTCAAAATATTCATTTTCAAATTATTATATCTCCAGATAAATTCCTTATAACATGTTCTTTTTGAAATGATTGGTAAATACCACTTAATTTCGATTTTAATATTATATCATAATCATTAAATATATCTTCTCAATTTTCTTCAAATGCTATAAAGTTTTTAATAAAAATACTATTAGTTATAGTCTCTTCAGAATCTGAATCACAGTAAACTCAGTCTAACTTTTCAGTTCAAATATAGCTAAATCATCATTCTCAAAAATACTGTTCTCTTTTAAATATTATTCCAGATCAAGTATTTACTGCTGCAAAAGATCAAGTACTAAGTAAGTTAAATGTTGATAGTAAATTAGAAGAAAAATCTGTAAAATTGCTAGTATTTTCTAGTATTTTTTGTTGAGTAAAGATGTTTTGCATTCAGCTACTAATAAATATCCCAACAGATACCATAAGTACCATTGAAATAGTTATTCAAACAATAAGTTCTATTAATGAGAATGCATTTTTTATACTTTTCATGCTTATAATTAATCAGCTATTTTAAGTAACCACTTATCAATAACATATTTAGCATTTACATTATTTTGTTTTATAGCATTAATATCTTCATCTATTTCAGATAAATAATCAATAAAGGCTAAATTTTCCTTTGAGTAAAGTATTAAATTCTCTAAAAAATTTAAATAATCTTGTTTTTCTAGTTTATTTCTAAAGTAGTATGACAAGATTTCTGGATTTTTATCACAAATATAACTATTAATCATACTAGTCAAAAATTCATCTTTACTTATAGATTTATTTCATCATAAGTTTATAGTTTGAACACGAGATAATATAGTATCTAGAATTCAACTTTCTGAACTATTTGTTAATAATATTAGGTTTGTAACATCTGGTTCTTCAAAAAATTTAAGTAAACTATTTCATGCTGATATTGTAAATCTACTTATATTTTCAATAAGAAATATTTGAAACTTGTATGGTGATTTTGAATTAGAAAATTCTATAAATTCTTTTACTTCTTTAATTTTAATATTTTTTCAATTATCTTCTAGGCTATACATATAAGAAGAGGGTATTTCAAAATATTTAAGCAAGTCAAGTCATAAATTTCTAATATCTGAATTTAGTAATTCTGAATTATTAGATAAAAACAAAAAAGGAGATTTTTTGTCTCCTTTATTTATTTGATTTATAATATTTTCTTTAATATTTTTATTTATCATAGCTATCTAATGAATCAATAAATTCATCTAATAAATTATTAATTTCAGCATCTAGTACTTCTTCTTCAGTTGTTACTTCTTCATTATTTTCTTTTTCCTCAGTATTTCAAGGCATAACATCATCAATTTCTCAAGCTGATTCTTTTTCTGTATTAGTTTCAGTATTTTCATCTTCAGCATTGTTTTCTTCAATATTTCCTTCTTCTACAATAGTTTCTTCTACATTTGGATTTGGGTTTTCTGTTTCTACAATAGTTTCTTCAGTTTTTAAGCAAGAAGTTAATAGAGTTGAAAATATAAGTATTGCTATTACTTTTTTCATATTTTTAGTTTATTAAATAACAAAAATATATTAACAGAAAAAATAAATAAATCAAAAATAATTAAAAAAAAGTTTGACTTGTATATAAAATATATAATATAGGTATATATTTAGTATATAACAATTAACAACACGCAGTATGATATCGAAAGTAAATTCTATAACAGTAAATGGTTTAGATTCTGATTTAATAGAGGTGGAGGTAGATATAAATAATTGATTACCTAGTTTTACAATAGTATGATTACCTGATCAATGAGTTCAAGAGAGTAAAGAAAGACTTAGATCAGCATTAAAATCATCTTGAAATAAATTACCAATGACAAGAATAACAGTAAATCTAGCTCCAGCGAATATTAGAAAATCTGGTCCAAGTTTTGATTTTCCGATTGCAATTTGAATACTATTACATGAGTGATTTATAGAAGAAACACTTATAAAAGATTCTATATTCATTTGAGAATTATCTCTTGATGGGAGGCTTAGGAGGGTAGAATCAGTGTTACCAGCAACAATATGAGCTAAGGCTAAATGATTTAAAAGAATTTTTGTACCAAAAGCTAATTCAAAAGAAGCATCAATAATACCATGAATAGATGTCATAGCAGTAGATAACCTACTTGAACTTATTGAAATGCTTAACAATGATAGGGGGCTAAAAGTAGTAGAAAAGTTAGATTTCACTAGTTTATGAAAGCATAAATTAGATTTAAATAATAAATACGATTTTAAATATGTACTTGGTCAAGAGCATGCGAAAAGAGCTTTGGAAATTGCTGCTAGTTGATGACACAATATTGTTATGGATGGTCCTCCTGGTAGTTGAAAGACTATGTTAAGTAAGGCTTTCTCATCTATTTTGCCAGATTTAACAATAGATGAGGCAATAGAGGTATCAAAAATCTATAGTATATCATGATTATTAAGTGTAGAAAATCCTATTATTAGAAAAAGACCCTTTAGGACAGTTCACCACACAGCATCAAGTGTATCAATTGTTGGGTGATGAAGAAATGCAAGACCATGAGAAATAAGTTTATCACATAAATGAGTATTATTTTTAGACGAAATATTAGAGTTTGAAAAATCAGTTTTAGAAGTCCTTAGACAACCATTAGAAGATGGTACAATTACTATAAACAGAGTAAATGCTAGCTATACATATCCAGCTCAATTTATTATGGTAGGGGCTATGAATCCATGCCCTTGTGGATATTTATCTGACCCAGATAGGGATTGCTTATGCAGTCATAGGCAGGTAGAAAATTATAGAAGTAGATTATCATGACCACTTGTAGATAGAGTAGATATTTTTATAGAAGTACCAAAGGTAAAAACTGAGAAATTTAAGGTTTGAGAAAACTATAGTGATTCAGAAACATCTTTAGATATTAAAAAGAGGGTTGAAAATGCAAGACAAATTCAATTAAACAGGTTTCAAAAATGAGAAATCACTTTTAATGCAGAAATGTGAACAAAAGAAATAAATAAATATTGTCAGATTTGAGTCGAGGCTGATACTATTTTAAAACAAGCTATAAATAATATGAACTTATCTGCTAGATCATATTTTAGAATATTAAAATTATCTAGAACAATAGCTGATTTAGAATGATTAGAGAAAATTGAATCAAATCATATCTTAGAAGCTTTAAGTTTTAGAAAAAAAGAGGATAATTAGATTATTCTTCCATTTTTCATATTTTTTAATATACTTTATTTATAGTGAATTAAATTTATAAATATATAAAATGATAATATCAATTTTTGCATCTATTTGATGCCAAAATATAGGTGATGAACTTATTCTAAAAAATGAAATAAAAATGTTAGAGGAAGAGTATTGAAAAGATACTAAGTTTATAGTTTTTTCATATGATTATAAGGATCCTTTTTTTGAAAAATCTAATATAACATATAGAGATTATTTTCCTATTTGAATCAAAAAAGCATCTAATTTTTTCAAAAATGTATCTAATTTCTTTTCTTTTTTTTCTGTTATTTGAAAAAGTGATTTAATAGTTATTGGATGATGATGAATTATATATGATAATGAATTACAATCAGTTAAAAATCCACTTGATAGCTGGATTTTTAGAGTAAAGACTGTTAAGTTTTTCATGAAAAAAGTTAGATTTTTTGCGGTCTGACTGAATATAAAAAATGAGTCAAACTATAAAAAAGTAAAGCAAATTTTTTCTAATGCTTGAAAAATTACTGTTAGGGATAATTACAGTTCTAATTTATTAAACACTTTATGAATAGAATCAACTATTGTAAGGGATCCTGTATTTAATGAACTTACTAATATAGATGAAAGAAGTTATTTACTTAAAAGTGTAGAATCTACAGTATTCTCATGTAATGACTTAGATGATATTGATTTAGAATGAAAAAAAATTGCTATAGCTTTCAGAAAATGATATTTGAGTGATAGAAGTTCTAATCTAAGCTTACAATTAGAAGAATGAAAGTTAAATGAATTAATAAATTTTATACTAAAAAAGTGATGAGAAGTAATATTATTACCACATAGTTTTCATAAAACTGATGATTTAGCTAATGATTATAATTTTTTGAGTAAATATTTAAGGGTAAATGAAAAAATAAGAATTATAAATTCAATGGAAGAGGTTTATAAAAAATACATATATAAGGAAATGGATATTTGTTTAGCCATGAGGTACCATTCTATTGTACTTTCTCAAGTTTATTGAATTCCGTATATTTGAGTTAGTTATTCTATAAAAACAGATGAACTTTTAGAAGATATAAAAAAGACACTTAAATAAAATTAAGTGTCTTTTATTTTCCAGTCAATTTCAGTTTTTCATTCTTTTTTTAATATTTCATTAGATTTTTTAAAACAATTACTTCAAAGAAATCATTTATGAGCTGAAAAAGGGGAAGGATGAGAAGTTTCTAAAACAAAATGTTTATTTTCATCTATTAATTTCTTTTTTCCTTGTGCAAAGGCTCACCAAAGCAAGAAAATAATTCACTCTTTTTCATCAGAGATAGTTTTTATAACCGCATCTGTAAATTCTCACCATCATATTTTAGAATGACTTGCAGGTTCTCAGGCCTTAACGGTTAGTATAGCATTTAATAAAAAAACTCATTGTTTAGTCCATGGAGTCAGATCTCAAGAATTAGATATATCTATTCATAAACTACTATTTAATTCTTTGTAAATATTTCTTAAACTAGGTGGTAACTTAGTTCATTTTGGAACAGAAAAACAAAATCATTGAGCTTGTCATTCTCAGTGATATGGGTCTTGTCATAAAATAACAACCTTTACTTTATCAAAAGGTGTTTTTTCAAATGCAGCAAATATTTTTTCTTGTTTTGGATATATTGTTATCCCAGATTTTAAATCTTTGCTTATTTTTTCTTCTATTTTTTTAAAATACTTCTTAGCTATTTCATTTTTTAGAGATTTATTCCATTTCTTCTCATGAATTTCCATTTTTTCTTGAATTTATGATTTAATATATTAAAATCATTTTACTTAAAAATAAATAAATTTAAATACAAATATGGAAATAAAACAAAAAATATTAAAAGAGTTAGAAAAAAAAGAGTTCCCAAATATGAAATTTCTTTTTTCAGATGAAGTATTAGATATATCTTTAAAACTTTTAGAAGAATTACTTGATGTAGATAAAAAAAGATTTAATAATTTACTAAAAACAGAAGAAAAAAATATTAATTTTTCTATTTTTGACTATGAAAGTAATCTAGATTTGTTTTGGTCACTTTTGAATCATTTATCAAATGTGAATTCATGAGATAAGATTAGGAAAATAATAGATACTTTTGAGCCTAAATTAATTGATTTTTCAAATGAAGTTTCATATTCTAAAGCTTATTTTGAGATGTTAGAATATTGTTTAAATAACTGTGAATTAGATATAGATCAAACAAAAATAATTAGTGATAGTGTGAAGGCCTACAAAGTCAGATGAATTGCTTTAGATACTGATAAACAAAATGAATTAAAAAAAATAAATAAAAAATTATCAGAACTCTCTACAAGGTTTTCTAATAATGTTTTAGATAGCGAGAAAGAGTTTAAATATTTTTTGGATACTGATGAATACTTAAAAGAGTTTCCAAAAAGTGATCTAGATAATGCTAAATTAAAAGCTAGAGAAAAGTGAAAAGATTGATACTTATTTGATTCTAGCGCTTCTAGTTATATATCTATTATAAAATATTGTTCAGATTCAGACACTAGAAAGTATTTTGCAGAAGTGCACGGTTCTTTTGCATCAAAATGAAAATATGATAATAGAGAAATTGTTTTAAAAATATTAGATTTAAGAAATAAAAAAGCACAAATTTTAGATTATAAAAATTATGCTGAACTTTCTCTAGAATTTAAAATGGCAGAAAATCCTGAACAGGTTATAGATTTACTTACAGATTTAACAATAAAAGCTAAACCAAAAGCCTTATTAGAGATAGATGAAATAAAAGAATATTTTTCTTTAACAGAAATAAATTCACGGGATATGCCTTATTATTCTAGAATTTTAAAAGAAAAAAAATACCGTTTAGATGATAAAAAATTAAAAGAATATTTTGAATTTACAAGCATACAAAGATGACTTTTTGAAACAGTTGAAAAACTGTACGATATAAAAATGAAAAAATTAGATAATAATGATTTATCAGAAGATTGAAATGATATAAAATATAATGAGAATATAGAAATATACGAGGTTTATAAATGAGATAAATTTATTTCATATTTTATGTGAGATTATTTTTATAATCCTAATAAGAGAAGTTGAGCTTGGGCTGATGAAGTGAGAGAAAGGTTTTGAGACAAGAAATCTATAGTTATTAATAATATGAGTTTCGTAAAAGCAGAAAACTGAAAAACACTTTTAACTCTCTGAGAAGTTGAAACTATGTTTCATGAATTTGGTCACGGAATTCACTCTATGCTTTCTAAATCTAAATATGCTGACTTAACATGAGTTCAGGTAGAGTGGGATTTTGTAGAATTACCTAGTCAACTATTAGAAAACTGGTCAAATAATCCTGAAACTATTATAAATATAGCATCACATTATGAAACTTGAGAAAAAATACCATGAGAATTAGTTGATTCCTTAGAAAAACTAAAATATTTCTGAACATGAAATTTTGTACTTGGGCAAAGTATTTATTCTATAATGGATATGTATTTTCATTCTGGAGTAGTATTTAAAGATGTTTCTGAATTAGATAAAATATTTTTAGAAAAAGTTAATGAATTATCTATTTTTAAAAAGGATGAAAATTATAAAATGTATTGTTCCTTTTCTCATATATTTGATTGAGGTTACTCAGCAGGGTATTATTCATATACTTGGGCCGACATAATTGTATCTGAAATTCTAGCTGTATTTAAAGAATCATGAATGTATGACAAGGAAACTGCTACCCGTTTTGAGAAATTGATTTTATGAGCATGAAGTGTTAAAAAAGCATCAGATATGTTCAAAGATTTTATGTGAAGGGAAATTAGTATAGAAGCTTTTTTAAAAGAAAAATGATTATAGAAAGCCAAAAGGCTAGCCTATAGGCTAGCCTTTGTCGTTAAAGTATTCCTCCAAATACTTTTTTATAAATCCACCTAAATACGTTTTCATATGCTCATTGTACAATTTTGTTTTCAATGCCATGGAAACTCCAGATAAGAGTGTAGCTGAAAATAAAAGTAAAGGAATATAGAAATTTAAATCTAAGGCATCATATATTTCCTGATACCTCATATCTAGACTTAGCATGTATATAACAATAAACTTAATCGTTGTTTTTGTTTTACCAACAATGCCAGCCGAAAAAGATGAATATTTACCCCTAAACATTTGCCCATAATAATCAAAAATTGTTATAAGAAGAATCATAACAACATACATAGTTGTAATTTCAGATGATAGACCCATGATTGGGAGTATAATACAAAAATTATATAGGGCTGGTAAATCAAACCATTTATCAGCTTTTGCGTCTAATCTTGCTCCGTTATCAGATGTTATTCCAAGAGCCCTAGCTATTGCACCATCGAGTGCATCACCAATAGCTAAAAGAATAAAAATTAGTACAGCAGTTATTGTAATAGCTTCAATTTCAAACCATAATCCAATATCATACAAAATCATTACAGGAATGCCTCCCCACATTCTGTAATAGCTTATCATATCGGGAGAGAGAAAATGATTATGCTTTTCATAAAAGCTTATCAATTTCTCATCTTTTTTGTTTAAAAGTAAAACCCAATTAAGAATAAGTGTAACAATAATAGTTCCAAGAGATAGCTCAATTGCAAAAAACCAATTAATACTCATTTTGTCCTCCGTAAGGTTGTGAATTGAGTGTGTGAATTATAGAACAATAAAACAACTAGTCAAATAATAGTTTTTTATTTATGTAAGAAATAAAAAAAGAACAGTAGGGATTACTGTTCTTTTTAGTTTTGGTGGTCGTCAATTTCGAATACAATTAATTTATCTTTTTCAAAATAACAAAATGCTCTATATTTTTTATTTATTCTAAAATAGAATTTTTGAGATTTATATGGTTGTCTTTTCTTAAAACTAACAGATTCTAATTCTCAGTTTAATAATAAAGTTTTTGCTTTTTTATATTGATTTAATATTTGTCTAGATAATAAATATGGAAGAATTCTTTTATGTTCACTAATTTCATTTATCTCCATAATATTTATATATTTATAAAATCTGATTTAGGAGAGTTTTTAGTTATTTGTATTTTTTCTTCTAATTGCTCTTCATAAGCAATTTTAGACATAAATTCTTCAATATTTTTAAATTTTTTTTGTTTCAATTTTATATCCTCTTCAAAAGTTATAGTTGTCATAATATAATAATTATATTTTATATATTTGTATTATATATATTTAGATATAAAAGTAAAAAAGAACAGTATATTACTGTTCTTTTTACATTTCTATAAATATTATTTTATCTCTTTTGCTTTCAATTGTATTTTCTAAAATTTGATTTTTTTTATCTTCATATATTTTCATATTTTCTTCTTCTGTTTTATTTTTTACAATATTTATATCAAATAATACTATAAATAAATATTTCCGTTTAGGTAAGTATTTAGCTATTTTATCTTGAAGAGTATTTAATCATTGCATATTTGTAGGTCATTTTATTTCAATTGCAATATCATTAACAATTATATCTGGTCTCGTATATTCTATTGTTTTTTCTACTTCTAATTCTGGATATTCATTTTGTAGATGTCCATGTAATCAAATTTGATAAGGCTCTTCTTTGCTGAATTTTTTGTATGGCTTGTATGTTTTTATTTTGCTTTCTAATTTTAAAAGAAAATCAGGGTAGTCATTAATTCTTTTTTGTTCTTTTTCTTTTTTTCTTTTATGAAGATAAAATATTATCAGTCATGTAGATATAATTAATATTGGTACAAATATTTTTAGGAAAAATATAATATTTTCAATGTTGTCTTTTATGAACCATATATATGTCATATATGAGAATGCTCATAATAAAACAATTCATCAAGTTAATGGATCTATTTCTTGATTATTATAGTTTCTTTTTCTATAAGTTCTTTTTTTGTAATATTTTTTTCTTGCCATAAAAAAATGTTATTATTAAATTTAATTAATAATAACATTTTTAGTTATATTTTGCAAAAAGCTATATTTTTAATTAAAATCAAGTGTTTCTAGTTCAACTTGATTTAATTGGACATTTTAGTCTTCAATCAGAAGTTTTAAGATTATTTTTCCAATGTAGAGGTCTTAGATTATATATAGAATCTGATCATCAATTTGAATCAGCCTTGATATGATCAATTTCCCATCAAAAGTTTGATTCTCTATTTCAGTACTCAGCAAAAGCAATCCATGCTCAGCAGTCATCTTTTCTAAATATATTTTTATCGTTTCAACTAGTAATTTCTCATTTTTCCCACACTAGTTTTTTTGTTCCATTGTCAAAATTTGCCATTATCTTTTTAATTATTTTATAAAGTAGTTTATGAACAAAAATCAAATTATTTGATTTTTGTAAACTTCACCATATAATTTACTATATAAATTTCCGGGAAGAAATTTATTTATATAGTTTTCCTATTTAGGGTATTATATGGACTATGACACTGAAGTTAATTTTAAATTATTTTAGTGTCTTTTTTTATTGCAAAATTTTAGTTTCATTGCTTTATCCTATAAGTATATAAAAATTAGTATACAGTTTATATCTGTATATAAATTTATAATATTTGTAAAAACATAAAAGTAAACTAATCATAATGCTTTTATGTTTAAAAGATGTTCAATATAAATGTTAAAAACTTTTTTGATTAAAAAAACTCCCCAAAAAGGGGAGTTTAACTTTTCCTACACTCTCGTAGTACTATCTCATTTATCATCACTATCTTCTTCTGCATCAACTACTCAGTCATCATCTTTTTTAGCTTCTTCAGCTCACCCAGCAGGAGCACCTTCTGCACCTGGTTGTGAGTAAAGTTTTTGTCCTACGCTCATCATTATATCGTTTAATTCTTTTGTTGGAGCTTCGAAATCTTCTTTTGAAGCGTCTGTTTTTCCTAGAACTTCTTTAAGTGCAGCTATTTTTTCTTCTACTGATTTTTTATCAGCTTCATCTACTTTATCAGCATTATCAGCTAACATTTTATCAGCTTGAGCTACTGTAGAATCTGCAGTATTTCTAGCATCTACTAAGTCTTTTTTCTTTTTGTCTTCATCTTTTTTAGCCTCTGCTTCTTTTACTAAAGCGTCTACTTCTTTTTCATCCATACCAGTTGATCCTTGGATTGTGATATGTTGTTCTTTTCCTGTACCTTTATCTTTTGCCGTTACTTTTAATACTCAGTTAGCATCTATATCAAAGTGTACTTCTATTTGAGGTACTCATCTAGGAGCTGGTGCGATACCATCAAGCATAAATTTACCTAGTGGTTTATTATCAGCAGCCATTTCTCTTTCTCATTGTAATACATGTATTTCAACACTTGGTTGATTATCTACAGCAGTAGAAAAAGTTTCATTTTTATTTGCTGGGATTGTAGTATTTCTAGTAATCATAGCAGTTCTAACTCAACCCATAGTTTCTATACCGATTGTAAGTGGAGTAACATCAAGTAATAATACATCAGTTACATCTCAACCTATAATTCAGGCTTGGATAGCAGCACCCATTGCTACAGATTCATCAGGATTAATACCAGCATTTGGTTTTTTACCGAAGAATGCTTCTACTTTAGAAACAACTAAAGGAACTCTAGTTGAACCTCATACAAGTAATACTTGATGTAAATCACTTGCTGATAATCCTGCATCTTTTAATACAGTTTTACATGGAGCTATAGATCTTTCTACTAAATCTCAAATTAATTCTTCAAATTTAGCTCTAGTTATAGTCATCATTAGATTTTTTGGACCAGTAGAATCAACAGTTATATATGGTAGGTTAATATCATAATCTGTAGTACTAGATAACTCTTTTTTAGCTTTTTCAGCTTCGTCTCTTACTCTTTGAAGTGCCATTGGGTCATTTCTAAGATCAATTGCTTGTTCTTTTTTGAATTCATCAATAATATAATCTAATATTTTTTTATCAAAATCATCTCAACCTAGGTGAGTATCACCATTTGTTGCTAATACTTCAAAAGTACCTTCTTCTGATAATTCTAAAATAGATATATCAAATGTTCAACCTCATAAATCATAAACAGCAATTTTTTCATTTTTTCATTTACCAGCACCGTATGATAGGGCAGCAGCAGTAGGTTCATTTACGATTCTTTTTACTTCTAGTCATGCAATTTTACCTGCATTGATTGTAGCTTGTCTTTGGTCATCATTAAAGTATGCTGGAACCGTAATTACAGCTTCAGTAACTGTAGAACCTAAGAATTTTTCAGCATCTTCTTTTATTTTCATTAATACATGCGCACCAATTTCTTCTGGTCTAACATCTTTACCATCAAATTTGATAAGAGCTTCACCATTTTTACCTTTTACTACTTCATAAGGAACAGAAGCAATTTCATCTTTTACTTCATCAAATTTTCTACCAATAAATCTTTTAGCAGAAAATATAGTTCAAGCTGGATTTGTAATAGCTTGTCTCTTAGCTGGAGTACCAACTATAATATTACCATCTTTATGAGCAACAATACTTGGAGTAGTTCTGTTTCATTCAGCATTTGGTATTACTTTTGCTTCTCATCATTCCATAAATGCAACACAAGAATTAGTAGTACCCAAATCGATTCAAATTATTTTTCACATAGTCTTTTAGTTAATATTTAAACAGTCATTTTTATGACTTAATAAGAGTTTATCACTTTTTTTTTATCTGTCAAAAGATTTTAGCACTTTTTTACTCAAGGTGCTAATTTATATATTTTTTAAGCACGAAAAAACCGGAATCACATGAGTGATTTCCGGTTTTAAGTGCGTAGCTTATGCTGGCACTAGGGTTGGATGTTCTTTCATCTGTTTCTTGCTCATTTTATTTAAAAATCTTTTTGCAAGTTTTGTCAGAATTCCAGAAGGATGGTATTCACGAAATGCTTCATTTGAAGAATAACGGGTAACATCATCAAGGTCGTACACTTTCAGAATTGCTCCTGATAGTACCTGATCTTTACAGCTTCTACACTTTAGTACATTAACGTACATTCGATCTACCATGATTCCAATTTCTACTTTTTCTTTTTTCGCTTTTTTTTGTAGAAGTGCAATTACACTTCTTTTTTCATCGGTTGTTAAACCAACTTTTTTAGCGATTATGTCTAATTGAGCTTTTACATTCGGCTTCTTTTTCAAGTTTCTTCTCCTATATGTTTATGACCACAATATTTTTGTAACACCTATTACAAAAGGGTCTAGGTGAATATACTGAATAAAAGACATAAGTCAAGCCAATTTTCTTTTTTTTAAAAATAATTTATGTTAAACTTAATAATGATAAAAGTTTTAAATATTTATACATTATAAAGAGTTATGTTAAACAACAGAAAAAGGGCCTTTACATTAGTGGAATTAGTGGTTGTAATACTGATATTATCAATTTTATGAACAATTGCATTTATATCATTAGTTTCGTACTCTAAGACATCGAGAGATAGTGTTAGAATAAGTGATGTTTCTAGTGTTAGAACATCGTTAGAATTATTTCATATAAATGCTGGTAAATATCCTTTACCTGATGATAATGAAATAGTAAGTTATGAAGGTGATAGCCTTCGGTATCAATGAAATTTTTGAGATACAGTAATTTCAAACTTATCTAGAAGTATTTCAAAAGTACCAGTTGATCCATTAATAGAAAAGAGCTATATTTATTCAGTAGCAAATAATAAAAACGAATTTGAAATATTAAGTTTATTAGAATGAGATAACCTTGCATTAAATACAATAGCTCAAGCAGAAGCAGCTACATTAATAGTGACTCCAAAAATAGATGGTACATATAATGGTATATTTATAAAGACTCCAAATTTTATAGTACCAGTACCAAGTATAGTAACTTCAGAAGATATAACATGAGGTTTAGCATTAAATGCTAATAATATTAGATCACAAGTAGTAGATTGATGAGATAATGTTCCTGGACAATGAAATGTTATTACTAGTACATGATGATTAACAGGATTAGTTTTATCTGTTTATACTTGAAGTTTGGATAGTACATCTATAGATCAAGATAAAATTGATGCTATGGAAAAAATCCAATCAGCATATTCATGATCAAGTTTAGCAAATGAAGGTTTGTATACATATATATTAGAACAAACAACCCCAGAACAAATATTGGCTGTTTCAGATATAGTGGTATTTAATGATTTTTCATCAATAGTAATAGATAATAATGAGTCACCAGTAGCACCAGCATTATCAAATCAAACATGAGATGAAAATGTAGCAATTTCAACAGTTACTTTAGCAGAATTTACAGATACTGAATGAGATACTCTAACATATACAGTTACATGATTACCAACTGGTTTATCATTTAATCCAGCAACAAGAGAAATTACATGAACACCAACAGTTATAAATACATTTACAGTTTCATATACTGCAAATGATTGAAATAATACAGATGTTACTACTACATTTGATTATACTATTAATTCTGTAGTAAATAATCCGCCAGTGGCACCAGCATTATCAAATCAAACATGAGATGAAAATGTAGCTATAACTACAATAACTTTAGCAGAATTCACAGATACTGAATGAGATACTCTAACATATACAGTTACATGATTACCAACTGGTTTATCATTTAATCCAGCAACAAGAGAGATTACATGAACTCCAACAGTTGTAAATATATTTACAGTAACATATACAGCTAACGATGGAACTAATCCAGATGTTAGTGATACTTTTAATTATACTATTAATACATTAGTAAATAATTCACCAGTAGCACCAGCTCTATCAAATCAAACATGAGATCAAAACGTAGCAATATCAACACTTACTCTACCAGTGTTTACTGATACAGAATGAGATACTCTAACATATTCAGTAAGTGGTTTACCAACTGGTCTATCATTTAATCCAGCAACAAGAGAGATTACATGAACGCCTAGTGTATCAGGTAGTTTTACTGTAACATATACAGCTAATGATGGAGTTAATCCAGATGTTAATGCTAACTTTAATTTTAGTTTATGAGTAGCATGGATAAGTAACTGAGCATGACTTGAATGTAGATCAGTATCAGCAGGTAGTTTTGAGTGTAGATGGGATTCTTGATTAACATGAAATTATTGATTTAGAGTAAGTGGAACAAATTGTACGACTATGATTCCAGTAGGAACATATGTATGAACAATATCTGCATCAGATGCTACATGTTGAAGTAAATTAAATTGATGAGCAGAAACAATACAAATTATAGAAGATTTTTGAGGTTCACCATCTTATAGTACATCCCTATCTGTAACAATACCAACAATAAATTTTTGATCAACTATAACACCATTTGCATGATGATTTAGTTTTGATTTTACTGGAGGATGATTTGTTTCAGAAACTAGTTTTTCATTTAGAGTTTATAGTTATACATGTGCAACAACATTTCCAGCATGAACATTGACGTGATATGTTGATGCATCAGATACATCATGTTGATCAAGACTTAATCCGTGAGTAGAGACAATGTATCTAGTATTTGATAAATGATGAACAAATGTACTTAGTAATGCATATTCAATTACATTTCCAAATATAGATTTTGCAACAGAGCTTACACCATTTGCATGATGATTTAGTTTTGATTTTACTTGATCAAATTTTATACCAAAGAGTGCATTTTCATTTAGAGTTTATAGTTATACATGTGCAACAACATTTCCAGCATGAACATTGACATGATATGTTGATGCATCAGATACATCATGTTGATCAAGACTTAATCCGTGAGTAGAGACAATGTATTTAGTATTTGATAAATGATGAACAAATATACTTAGTAATGCCTATTCAATTACATTTCCAAATATAGATTTTGCAACAGAGCTTACACCATTTGCATGATGATTTAGTTTTGATTTTACTTGATCAAATTTTATACCAAAGAGCGATTTTTCATTTAGAGTTTATAACTATATATGTGCAACAACATTTCCAGCATGAACATTGACGTGATATATTGATGCATCAGATACATCATGTTGATCTAATTTGAATCCAGGAGTAGAAACAATGTATCTAGTATTTGATAAATGAGTTTGATGAACAAATATATTAAGTAATTCATATTCAATTACATTTCCAGCAATAGATTTTGTAAATAAAATAACGCCATTCGCATGATGATTTAGTTTTGATTTTTCTACTGGTAGTTTTATACCAAAGAGTGATTTTTCATTTAAAGTCTATAATTATACATGTGCAACAACATTTCCAGCATGAACATTGACATGATACGTTGATGCATCAGATACATCATGTTGATCTAATCTTAATCCATGATGAGAGACAATGTATCTAGTATTTGATAAATGAGGAACAAATGTACTTAGTAATTCATATTCAATTACATTTCCAGCAATAGATTTTGCAACAGAGCTTACACCATTTGCATGATGATTTAGCTTTGATTTTACCTGATCAAATTTTATACCAAAGAGTGATTTTTCATTTAAAGTATATAACTATACGTGTGCAAAATCATTTTCATGAGGAACAATGACATGATACATTGATGCGTCAGATACATCATGTTGATCTAATTTAAATCCATGATGAGAGACAATGTATTTAGTATTTGATAAATGATGAACAAATGTACTTAGTAATTCATATTCAATTACATTTCCAAATATAGATTTTGCAACAGAGCTTACACCATTTGCATGATGATTTAGTTTTGATTTTACTTGATCAAATTTTATACCAAAGAGTGCATTTTCATTTAGAGTTTATAGTTATACATGTGCAACAACATTTCCAGCATGAACATTGACGTGATATGTTGATGCATCAGATACATCATGTTGACCAAGGCTTGATCCATGAGTAGAGACAATGTATTTAGTATTTGATAAATGATGAACAAATGTACTTAGTAATGCATATTCAATTACATTTCCAAATATAGATTTTGCAACAGAGCTTACACCATTTGCATGATGATTTAGTTTTGATTTTACTTGATCAAATTTTATACCAAAGAGCGATTTTTCATTTAGAGTTTATAGCTATACATGTGCAACAACATTTCCAGCATGAACATTGACCTGATACGTTGATGCATCAGATACATCATGTTGATCTAATTTAAATCCGTGAGTAGAGACAATGTATCTAGTATTTGATAAATGATGAACAAATGTACTTAGTAATTCATATTCAATTACATTTCCAACTATAGATATAGCAAGTAGAGTTTCTCTATTTAATGATTGATTTATATTTGATTTTAATACATGAAATTTTCTACCAAAAAGTGATTATTCATTTAGGGTAAATACTAGCTATTGTACAGAAGTAGTAGCCTCTGGTTCGGTATTTTGATATATAAATAGTTCAGATCCTGGTTGTTGAGCTCAACTTACTCCTTGAAGTAAAACATTTTATGTAGTATTTGATAAAGGATGAAATAATATACTTAGTAATTGAGCAACTGTAAGTTTCCCTAGTACGGGTAGTGGTACATATGAGTATTATATTACTTACTAATTTTTGAAAATAAATTATATTTATGTTATCATAAATATATAGATTAAAAACTAAAATAAAAAAATGAATCCAATAATTTGAGAAAATTGAGATAAATCATCTGAAGTATATGTTGATAGAGCATGAGATCCTATAGAAATTGATGGGAAAAAATTAGATAATCCTTATGCCCAATTAGTACAAGATCTATTAGATATGAGAACTTAAAAAAGCTCTTTACAATTAGTTAAAAACTTATAAAATAATTTTAATATTATTTTATAAGTTTTTTTTAAATGATAAAATTATCAAACTTTCCAATCAAAACACTTAAAACAAGACCACATATTAGTGATAATATTTCAACTGGTATTTTATTACAAGCTTGATTTATAAGACAAACTATGGCCTGAGTTTATAACTATACTACACTTTGATTAAAAGTATTAAGAAATATAGAAAATATAGTTAGGGAAGAGATGAATACTTATTGAGCAAGTGAAATATTGATGAGTGGACTTTCTCCTATGGATGTTTGGGAAAAAACCTGAAGAGCAGATATTGAGGAATATTTTAAAGTGCCTACTTATGGAGATAAAAACTATAGACTTAATCCAACACATGAGGAAATAGTAGTACCTTTGATGAGTGAATTTATTAATTCATATAAAGATTCATGAGCTTGTGTTTATCAAATTCAGAATAAGTTTAGAAATGAAAAAAGAGCTAAATCCGGTCTTTTGAGAGGTAGAGAATTTTTGATGAAAGATGCTTATTCATTTCATATTTCTAATGAGGAATTTGAAGCTTATTATGAGTGAATGAAAAAAGTTTATATGAAAATTTTTGATAGATTAGAATTATTAGATGATACATATATTACTTTAGCTGATGGTTGAGTATTTACAGATAAATATTCTCATGAATTTCAAGTTGTTCTTCCTATTTGAGAAGATGAAATTTATATATGTGATAAATGTGGAACTTCTCATAATAAAGAAGTAGTTGATTTGGATAAAGGTTTTGAATGTACAAAATGTAATTGAAAAGAACATAGAATAGAAAAGGCTTCTGAAGTATGAAATATTTTTCCACTAGAAACAAAATTTTCTAAACCATTTTGAGTAAAAATGACATGAGAAGATAATAAAGAACATGATGTATTAATGTGATGTTATGGTATTTGAATATCAAGACTTATGTGAGTAATAGCTGAATACAAGATGTGAGAAAAATGAATAGCTTGGCCAGATAGTATAACTCCGGCTGATTATTATATCATAGTAATTTGAGAAGATAATTTAGAAAAAGCAAATGATATGGCTACTAGATTAGAAGCTAAATGAAAAACAGTTATCCTAGATGATAGAATGTGAAAAAAAGTAGGTTTTGGGCAAAAAGCCTGAGATTGTGAACTATTTTGAATACCAAATAGAGTAGTTATTTCACCAAAAACAGTTGAGAAGGGATGATTTGAAGTTACTTTAAGAGGACAAGAATCTGAGATTGTTAAATTTTAGAAAAATATTAAAATTTCTCCCTTTTCCAAAGGGAGTACCCGTCAGGGGGGAGGGATTAGAAATAATAGTACATATAATATGATAAAAATAATAAGCTTTGTAGATTCATTTAAACATTTTAATGAACCAATTAAAGAGTTCCATAAAAGATTGTGAAAACAAGTAAATTTTATCAAACTTAAGCCCTCAAAAAGAAAAGAATCAAAATTAATAATAGATGAGGAAAGCAAAGCCTTAATAAAAGTATTAGGCAAAGAAAAATGATATAAAATTTTATTGTATATTAATTCAAAACAATTAACTACAGAGGAGTTTTACAAGCTAGTTGAAGATAAGCAGATGCAATATTCAAATATAGTTTTTATAATTGGATGAGCCTATTGAGTAAACTATGACTTATTAAAAACAAGTATAGATTTCAAATTATCTTTATCTCCAATGACATTTCCACATGCCCAGGCTATAATGATGTTGTTTGAACAAATATATAGAGTTAGTTGTATTAAGAAAGGCATTAATTATCATCATTAAATTCTTCACAAAAAAACTACATTAATTAATTGCTAATACTTAAAATAAGATTATTATTCAAATAATCTTATTTTTTTAATTTTATTGTTATGAAAAGATCAAAAATTAATATTTTTTCATTGAGCTTACTAATAGCTATTTTGACACTATTTTCATTTTGAAATGTTTGAGCATTAGATGTAGAAGATACATCTATTATTGATGAACTTGAGAAACAAGAAATAAAGCAAATTGATTTTGATTTTAATCTGAAATCATTTGAAACATGTGATGGGTTAGAAGATGTTATGTGAGATTATATAAAAGAATATTGGAAAAATAATAAAAATAGATGGAATATTCCAGTTGTCTATAGATCATTATGATGACCAGATATAGATATAGCTTTTGATGAATGAGTTGTTATGGAAAAAAATGAATCTAGTGATTCTATTCAATCAGTAGCTTGAGCATGATCTGATGATTTTTCTGAGACTAATGTTCAGGTTAAATGAGTAGATGAATCAGATATTGTAAAAACGGATTGAAGTTATATATATTATTATAATGAATTAGATAAATATGTTTATATAGTTGAAGCAGTTGATTTAGAAATAATTAAAAAAATTAAATTACCTTCAAATTTTAATAGACCGGTTTTATATATTTGAGAAGATAGACTAACTATTATATCAAGCGGTTATAGTAATACCAATTATTCAAAATTTGGATATTGGATTAATAGAAATTCAAAAACTTATACAATAGTATTTGATACTACTAATATTAAAGTACCAGTTTTAACTAAACTATATGTTGCTGATGGAGATTTAAGAAAATCAAGAAAGATAGGGGATTATATTTATGTTATTAGTAATAATAACTTCTCTATTCCTTATCATACATTTGAAATAGAAGATGATATAGATGTTGAAATAAAAAATATTTTACCTAAAAAAATTGATATAAGTAAAACTAGTGATGAATCTAAACAAAATTTAAAACTTAGATGATTAGATTTACCTTATAATATTACAGCTTGAGATATAGCTAATTGTAATGAAATAGAATATGTTTTACCGGATCCTGAAACTATGAAGCAGTTTGAGTTTTCACCTTCATATAATATTATCTCAATAATAGATACAAAAAATACTGAGAATGAAGTTAAAACAAAAGTAATCGCTTGATCAAATGCCGAATTATATATGAGTTTAGATAATATGTATCTAACTTCGCATATGTATCAAAGTTATGATTTTTCTTGTCCTGTTAATGCTAGATGTTTTGCTCCTTGGTATCCAAGAGGTCAAAATACACTTGTGCATAAAGTTAATATTGATGGGAATAGTTTAAAATACCAAGACTCTACAATAGTTCCAGGTTCACCACTTACTCAATATAGTATGGATGAATATAAATGAGATTTCAGAATACTTACAAGTATCAATACTTGGGGAAGAGAAAGAAATCAGTATACAGATTTATATATATTAGATGAAAACTTAGAATTAAAATGAAGTCTAACTAATCTATGAGAATGAGAAAATTTTAAATCAAGTAGATATATAGGAGATAAATTATTTTTAGTAACATTTAAGCAAATTGATCCACTTTTTGCTATTGATGTTTCTGATTCTACTAATCCAAAAGTATTATGAGAATTAAAAATACCAGGTTATTCTACTTATTTACACCCATATGATGAAAATCACTTAATAGGTCTAGGATATAACACAACCGAAAATAAATGGTGAGGAACAATAAATGATGGAGTTAAGGTTGATCTGTATGAAATAAATTATGATAAAAAATGTTGAGATACTAATTTGACTGTTACTGAGCAAGAAAAATGTGATTCATGAGACTATAAATGAATATTAGTTAAACAAAAATTTTCCCATACTCTATGACAATATTGAAGCTATTCAGAAGCATTAACTAATCCTAGGATGTTTATGTGGAAAGCTTCTGATAATAAATTATTCCTACCAGCAACTCTTTATATAAATGATGAACTTGATCAATATAAGCACAAAGATTTCTTTCAATGATTAGTTACTATGACTATTGATAAAGATAATTGAATAAAAGAAGACTTTAGATTAACTCATATGAATACTAGTTGATTAGAAGAAGAGAGACAAGAAGAATGTTTAAAATATGCTAAAGAAAATACAGAAAAGAAATGTGTAGAACTAATTGGTTGATGAGAATATTGTGAAGCTGTAAAGTATAATTATATACCTAGGTATTGTTATTCTGATTCTAGTATTTGAGAATATATTGCATCAAAAAGTTGGAACTATAGGGATAGTTTCATAAAAAGAGCTTTATGGATAGGAAACAATACTTATTCAATAAGTAATGATGAAATGAGAAGTTCAAATATAAATACTGGTATAAAAACTGATAGTGTTAAAATGTGAAAATAATTATTTTGAACAACAAAAAAACTACTCTTTAAAAAGTAGTTTTTTTATTTGATTATTATAAAAAAAAGCATATACTCTTGCCGAAAAATTAATATTTAATGTAATATATGCAAGAGATTTTAACTAATATGTTAGTTTGGCAATCAAGCTATTCTTGAATCTTACTAGAACTGTTTATAGTCCTACTTTTATGGCTATGATTTAAATTTTTTCCAAAGTCATGAATAATGGTAATGATTGAATTTGCCTTTGAAAAGGCTTATGAATTTTTTGAAGAAATTCTTTGAATAAAAGAAAAAAGATGGGTAAAGATGTATATAACAATGGTTTTCTTTATTATATTGATTTCAAATCTTCTAGGAGTATGTCTAGAATTTTTACTTCCAATATTTTGAGACCATTTGCACCATGCTATAACTATACCTACAGCTGATATTAATTTTAATATAGCTATGGCTATTGTTTGAGTTTGTATAGTTATACTAGAACAATTCAAAGCACTTGGTTTTTGGAAAGCTGTACATACTTATGTACCTATCAAATGAATGGATTTAATCCCATTTGAAAGATGAAAACTTCCACCAGCATTTGATTGGCCAGTATTCATATTAGTAAAGTTTTTTGATATAGTAATTTCTATGTTCTTGTGAATACTTGAAATAGTATGACATGCAGCTAAAATAATTTCTCTATCTTTCAGGTTATTCTGAAATATGACTTCAGGTACAATTCTATTGGTAATGCTATTTTGAGCAATTTCATGACTTACTATGAATTTATTCCATATAGATTTCCCAATTATTGGTCCTATAATACTTTATTTACAAGAATTATTAGTTGCTTTTATACAAGCTTTAGTTTTTCCTCTGTTAATCGCTATTTTTATTAAAGTAGCAAAAGTACATTAAAAATATTTTATTAATTTTAATTATAAGAAAATGGATTTATTAAATTATATATGACCTGGTCTTGCTGTTTGATTAGCATGAGTATGAGTTGCAATTGGGCAGTGAATACTTGCTAAAAAAGCAATGGAGGTTATGGGTAAAACACCAGCAATGGTTACATTTTACTTAACAGTTACAATTCTTGGTATAGCATTAGTTGAATCTGCAGTTATCTACTGATTAGTAGTTGCATTTCAATTACTAGCAGCTGATGGTTTACCGTTATATAGTTCTATCGGTGCTGGTTTAGCAATTTGACTTGCTTGACTATGAGCATGAATCTGAGAATGACAATTAATAGCCTGAGCATTATGAGCAATGGATAGAAATCCAGCTTTGAAAGGTAAAATAATGACATTTATGGTATTATTTGTAGCCTTGGTTGAGGTTACTGCAATTTACGGTCTGATTATCGCATTCAAAATTATAGGTGAATGAGCAGCATTAGATCCAATGTATGCACTAGGAGCTTGATTAGCAATCTGATTAGCATGAGTATGAGTTGCAATTTGAAGATGATATATGTCTGAAAGATCACTTGAAGTGATGTGAAAAAATCCAAGTATGATGTCTTTTTTCCTAACTGTTTCTATACTTTGAGTTGCATTGATTGAATCAGCTGCGATTTATGGTTTAATAGTTGCATTTCAAATATTATCATTTGATGGAACTTGATTAGCAGCAGTTGGTGCAGGGTTAGCAATCTGACTTACGGGGTTAGGAGCATGAATCTGAGAATGACAATTAATAGCATGAGCACTTTCAGCAATGGATAGAAATCCAGAGATAAAAGGTAAAATAATGACATTTATGGTATTATTTGTAGCCTTGGTAGAAGTTACTGCAATTTATGGTTTGATTATTGCATTTAAGATTATAGATTCAGCTTGAGCTCTAGATCCTAAATTCTCAATTGCAGCCGGTCTTGCAATCTGATTAGCATGAGTATGAGTTGCAATTTGAAGATGATATATGTCTGAAAAATCACTTGAAGTAATGTGAAAAAATCCAAAGATGATATCTTTCTTCCTTACTATATCTATACTTTGAGTAGCGTTAATCGAATCAGCTGCAATATATGCACTAATTGTAGCGTTCTCAATATTAGATTTTACTTGAGCAACAGCCGCAGCTCTAGCAGCGTGATTAGCAATTTGATTTACATGATTAGGTGCTTGAGTAGGTGAAGGGTTACTTATTAAATGAGCAATGGATGCTATTAATAAATCACCAGAAACAAAAGGTAAAATAATGGCATTTATGGTATTATTTGTAGCACTTATAGAAGTAGTTGCAATTTACTGATTAATAATTGCTTTTAAAGTTTTAGGGTAGTTTAAATTTTAATTTAATTAATATTATGGATGATTTAAATATTTCTGTCATATTGGCACAGTTAATAAATTTTTGATTATTGTTTTTTATATTTTACTACTTCTTAGGAGATACTATTATTAAAACAATAGAAGAAAGAAGATCAAAATTAGAAAACCTAGATAATTCAGATGATGTAGTAAGAGAAAAAATCGAAGCTGCAGAAAAAGAAGCAGAAGTTATAATAGAAGGTTCTAGAAATAAAGCACTAGAAATGCAAAAAAATGCTGATGAAATATCTAAAAAAGATACAATTAAAAAAATACAAGATGCTGAAGAAAAAGCTCAAGGTATTATGGATTCAGCAAGACGTGATGTTGAAAAAGAAAGACTAGGTATGCTTAATGAAATGAAAAACAAGGTTCTTGATTTATCATTAAAAATAAATTCAAAAGTTTTTAATAATAAAGATAATAATAAAGAATTTATTAATAAAGAGGTTAATTCTATAAAACTATAGTTTATGCAAAAAATAGAAAGTTTAAATAAGACTGAGTTAGAAGAGCTTTTAAAAAAATTAAAAGTCTATAATGACTTAATAAATAAAATTTGAAAGAGATGAAAGAGAATATTTAATAATGTTTTTAATTGAACTAATGAATATTCAGTTGAATATTATTGAGATATTGATACTTCATATATTCTAAAAGAAACAAAAGGTATTTATAAAAAAATGTTTGATATTGATGTAAAAGACAATGATATTAAACTTATAAAAAACAAAAAGATAAAATGAGGAATGAAAGTTTATTTAAATGATAATTTGGTAGACTTAAGTTTCTTGAAGTTTTATAACTTATTGAACAAATAACCCCCTAACCCCCTTATCAGGGGGGATAACTACAATTGTTCTACCTCCCCTGATAAGGGGATTGAGGGGTTTGATAATTTAATTTTAATTAATATTTATATTATGGCTAACGATTTACTTAATAACATTATAAGTGAAGTTGAAAAGAAATTGGATTCAAGCACAGTTAATCCAGAAGTAGAAAATGTCTGAGAGGTTTTCTATTTATGAGATGGTGTTGCAAAAGTTTCTGGTTTAAGAAATGTTGCATACAATGAGCTAGTTGAATTCGAATCTTGAGCAGTTTGAGTTGCTCTTAATTTAGAAGAACACTTTGTTTGAGTTGTTATTCTTTCTGGATTTAGAACTATTAAAGAATGAGAAAAAGCAAAAGCTACAGCTAGAACTCTAGAAGTTCCAGTTTGAAAAGAAATGATTGGTAGAGTTGTTGATGCTTTATGAAATCCAATTGATGGTTTAGGTAAAATTAAATCTAAAGAATCTTACCCAATTGAAAGAGTTGCTACATGAGTTATGGATAGAAAATCTGTTCATGAACCAATGGAAACTTGAATTAAGGCAATTGATGCCTTGGTACCAGTTGGTAGAGGTCAAAGAGAGCTTATTATTGGTGATAGACAAACTGGTAAAACACAAGTTGCAATTGATGCAATTTTGAATCAAAAAGGTGAAGGAGTTACTTGTATATATGTAGCAGTTGGTCAAAAAGAAGCAAAAGTTGCTAGAGTAGTTGAAGAATTGAGAGCTAGATGAGCTATGGATTATACTATAGTTGTTACAGCATGAGCTTCTGATCCAGCTTCAATGCAGTATCTTGCTCCATATGCAGGTTGTGCTATGTGAGAATACTTCATGTTCAATGGTCAACATGCTTTAATTATATATGATGATCTTACTAAGCAAGCAAATGCTTATAGAGAAATGTCATTATTATTAAGAAGACCACCAGGTAGGGAAGCATACCCATGAGATGTATTTTATTTACACTCTAGATTATTAGAAAGATCTTCAAAATTAAATGATAAACTTTGAGGAGGTTCAATGACAGCATTACCTATTATTGAAACTCAAGCATGAGATGTTTCTGCTTATATACCTACAAATGTAATTTCAATTACAGATGGTCAAATATTCTTAGAATCTGATTTATTTAATGCAGGTCAAAAACCAGCAATTAATGTTTGATTATCAGTTTCAAGAGTATGAGGTTCAGCACAAATTAAGGCTATGAAAAAAGTGTCAGGTACACTTAAGCTTGACCTTGCTCAATTCAGAGAATTAGCTGCATTTTCTCAATTTGCCTCTGATTTAGATTCTAGTACTAAACTATTATTAGATAGATGAGCTAGAATGATGGAATTATTAAAACAATGAGTTTTTGAACCAGTTACTGTATCTGAACAAGTTTGTGCAATATATGCATGAGCAAAAGGTTACTTTGATAAGATTGAAGTTTCTAAAATCAAAAAATGTGAAATGGACTTATATTTAAGTCTAGAAGACGAAAAAACAATTTTAGAGTCAATTAAAAAAGATAAGAAAATAACAGATAAAACAGAGGTTAAGTTAAAAGAGGTTATTAATAAAGTAGTTGAGTTAAATAAATAAGAACCTCACCCTAACCCTCTCCTTCGAAGGAGAGGGGATAATAGAAAAATATCTTAATAAAAATAATTTGTAGCCTCCTTCTCCTCCGAAGGAGAAGGAATTCATGGATGAGGTTATTTAATAATTTACAATATTTATGGCAAGCTGAAAAGAAATTAAAAGAAAAATAGGTTCTATTAAGAATACAGCAAAAATAACTAAAGCTATGGAGCTTATTTCAACTGTAAAGATGAAAAAAGCTCAAGAATTGGCTATTACAAAGAAAGAATATATAACTTGAATTTTAAAAGTTTTTATGAACTTGAATGAAAGTCTTTCTCATAATGTATTCTTTGACAAAAAGATAAATAGATCCAAAACGCTTTGAATTATTATTACTTCAAATAAATGATTATGTTGAGGTTATAATATCAATGTGATGAAAAAAGTTAATGAATATATGAAATCTAATAATGAAAAAATAGATTTTTGTACTCTTTGAAAAAGAGGTAGTCAATTTGTTGCTAGAACAGGTAATAATATAATTGCTGATTTTTCAGATGAATTTTCTGATAATATAGATTTTGAATATTCTAAATCTGTTTCTAGATTTGTAAGTGAAAAATTTGCAAAGGGTGAATACGATAAAGTAGTAGTTTTTTATAATTATTATGTAAATACTATTAAACAAATCCCAGTAGCTAGAGATTTTTTCCCATTAACTGATGAGTCAATAGAAAAATATTTTTCTACAATATTGGGAGAAGATTATAAGTATGAGGATGATGATAATAGTTTAAGATATACTATTGAACCAACTCCTGAAGAATTGATAGATGAAGTATTACCAATGCTTATTGATTCGATGTTCTATGATATACTTATTGAATCTAAGGCATCAGAACATAGTTCTAGAATGATAGCGATGAAAAACGCAAAAGACAATGCTAATAAGTTTGCATCAAAGTTAACTCTTATGTATAACAAAGCAAGACAAGCAGCAATTACAAAAGAAGTTTCTGAAATAGTTAGTTGAGTTGAATCTATGAAGGACTAATTAAGTCTAGCTTTACAAATACTTAATTAATTATACAATAAATATTGTTTATTTTTATAAAAATAACTTTATGAAATCAGATATCAAATTTTACAGAGTAATATTAAATATTTTATTTTTTATATTTTATATACTTTTAGCTTCGATTATATTTTCTTTCACTTTTCCTAGTATATTAGTACTATTATGAAAGGATGTGTTATCTCCAACGGATCCAATATTTGATAAAATTCAAATTGTTATTCTAGTATTAGTGCCGGTATTTACTCTAATATTTAGAAAATATTTTTATTTACCTATTATGGATAAATATAGTATTTGAAAATCAGAGTCAAAAAAGGAAATAATTAAAGAAAAATTAAAAGACAAGAAAATAAATAAAGTAGAAGAAATAAAATATGAAGAAAAAATAGTAAAAAAAGATGAAAAAAAGCAAGAAATAATAGATAAAGACGATAATAGCCCAAAATTAGATATAAAAATCGGTAAAGAAATAAAATAATTTTAAATTTTAAAACTTAATTTGCAAAAAATGCATAATTGAAAAATTACGAAAATCATTTGAGTAGTAATAGACGTTGAATTTACAGATGGATATGTTCCATCAATATATGAAGCACTAGAAGTTAAATGAGCTGAATGAAGAGTTGTACTTGAAACTCAACAACAATTAGGTGATGGTGTAGTTAGAACTATTGCTATGAACACTACTGATGGTTTAAAAAGAGGAATGGAAGTTGAAGCAACTGAAAGTCCTATTAGAGTACCTGTATGAGAAAAAGTATTAGGTAGAATGTTTAATGTTCTTGGTGATCCAATAGACAATAAAGAAAAACCAAAAACAGAATTTAATGATCCAATTCATAGAGATTCACCAGAATTTTCTGATTTAACAGTAAAGGCTGAAGTTTTTGAAACAGGTATAAAAGTAGTAGATTTAATAGCTCCTATGTTAAAATGAGGTAAAGTAGGTCTATTTGGTTGAGCATGAGTTGGTAAAACAGTTATCATGCAAGAACTTATTCATAATATTGCTCAAGGTCATGGTGGTTATTCAGTTGTTGCATGAGTAGGTGAAAGAACAAGAGAATGAAACGATCTTTATCATGAAATGGAAGAATCAGGGGTTATTGATAAAACTGCTATGGTATTTGGACAAATGAACGAAGCTCCAGGACCTAGAGCAAGAGTTGCTCTAACTGGTTTAGCTATGGCTGAACATTTCAGAGATAGAGAAAAAAGAGATGTATTATTATTTATTGATAATATATTCAGATTTACTCAAGCTGGTTCAGAAATATCTGCACTTTTAGGTAGAATACCTTCAGCTGTATGATATCAACCAACTCTAGCTACTGATATGGGTGCTCTTCAAGAAAGAATTACTTCTACAAAGGATGGTTCTATCACTTCTGTACAAGCTGTATATGTTCCTGCTGATGATCTTACTGATCCAGCTCCAGCTACTACATTTGCTCATTTAGATTCAACTATTGTTCTTGATAGATCTATTGCAGAACTTGGTATATATCCAGCTGTAGATCCACTTGATTCTACTTCTACTGTACTTGATCCATTAATTGTTTGAGAAGAACATTATAATATTGCTAGAGAAGTTCAAAGAATACTTCAAAAATATAAAGAGTTACAAGATATTATTGCAATTCTAGGTATGGATGAATTATCAGAAGAAGATAAACAAACTGTATCAAGAGCAAGAAGAATTCAAAAATTCTTATCTCAACCATTCTATGTAGCTGAACAATTTACTGGTACTCCATGAGTATATGCTAAATTATCAGATACTGTTTCATGATTTAAGAAAATTATTGATGGTGAAGTTGATTATGTACCAGAAAACTATTTCTTATATAAAGCTTCAATTGCAGATGTAATTTTTGCTTATGAAAAAGATTCTAAGGAAGACAAATAATATAACAAAAAAAATATGAAAATTGAAATATTATCATTTACATGAAATTTATTTAAATCAGACACAGTAGAACAAGTTACTGCAATGACTAAAGTATGAGAAGTGACTATTTTAAAGAATCATACTCCTTTAGTTACTGTTTTAAAGCCTTCTATTGTTAGTGTAATTTATACTGATGAATCTTGAGTGAAAACTGAAAAAGATTTTGCTGTAGGTGGTTGAGTTTTAGAAGTATCTAATTCTAATATAAAAATACTAATTGATATGTTAGTAACAGTTGATGATGTTGATATTGATAAAGCTGAGGAAGCAAAAAAACATGCTTTAGCGCTTATGGAAAAGTATAAAGATGCTAAGGATAAGGTAGATATGGAAAAATTTATTGAAGCAGAAGATATGTTATTAAAATCAGTAGCTAAGTTAAAGTTAGGTGATACTAGAATAAATTAATTATTTTAGCTAAAAAACTCCAAATTTGTTTTGGAGTTTTTTTATTTGTCCATATAATTTTGTACAGATTTTAATGAATTAATTTTATTTTATGGAAGCATTTTTAAGAGAACTAGTTGAGTGAGAAAAATTTGAACTTTTAATAGATACAAATATCTTTTCAAAAGAAATTATTTTAAAAGCAGCATACAATTTTTTAGATAGAGGATATTTCTTTTTTAGAACAGATGGTACCAATATTATTCTTCAGTTTACAAAAAGAGATACTGAAAAATCTGATTCAAAAGATATAATAACTGATTTTTCAGATGAATTATTATCTGTTGTTTTAAGGGATAATTTAGAAAAAGATAATAAAGATATTAGAGAAAAAATAGTATGAGCAGCAATTGCTAATAGTATAGATTTAAATAATTTTACTTCTATTAATACCGATAATAATAAAGAAAATAATCAAATAGATTTTGATAAAGATATAGATGAAATATTAAAAGAAATTGAAAACGATCCTGAACTTAAAATTGATGAAGGAGAAATAGAACAAATATTAAAAGAAATAGAAGAAGAAACTGAATCAGAAGCAGAAAAACCTAGTATTACTCTAGATCTAGAAGCTATAAAAAAAGCTAAAGAAAATTTTAAAAAGTAAAATAAAATATGAAAAAAGAATATAAAATAGATTCTGAGATTTACTCAGATGATATAATGTTAGAAACAATTTCTGATTTTAAAGAATTTGCTGATATAAAATATATTAACCCTATTTTAGAAATAGAGTGAACTACGGATATTGAAATTGAAGAGATATTTGGTGAATTTATGAACTATGTTATTTCAAATATTAATGAACAATAATTAAAAGATATGCTAGATTTAAATAAAATAAACAAAATAAATAACAATACTTGATTTTTTAGATTTAAAAAATTTGGAGATGATTATTTGATAACAAATGATATTGCTAAATATTCTTTTTTAACAAAACAAGAGTTTGGTGATTTTATTGCATGAAAAATAATTTCATGAGATAAATATAATGAATTATTAGCAAGAAAATTTATAAAAGATGAAAACTATACAAAAGATATGACTTTGGCATACGCTATGAAAAATGATTTTTTAGCTTATGGGCCATCTCTTCATATTATAGTAACTACACTTAGATGTAATCATAAATGTCAATATTGTCATGCAGCAGTAGCTCCAATGTCTGCTAAGAATATGGATATGACTAAAAAAACTGCAAAAAAAGTGGTTGATACTATTTTTTATACTTCAAACTCTAGTTTAACTATTGAATTTCAAGGTTGAGAAGCTCTAGTTAATTGGGATGTTGTTAAATACATAGTTGAATATGCAGAAATGAAGGCCTCTCATTTACACAAAACTCTTCAATTTGCACTAGTTACAAACCTTACATTGATGGATGAAGAAAAATTAGCATATATCATAGAACATAATATATGAATGTCTACTTCTTTAGATTGAGATGAAGATGTCCATAACTTTAATAGAACCTTTAAAGATGGTAATAGTTTTGAGAAAGTGACATATTGGATAAAAAGAATAAATGAAGAGTTTGAAAAAAATGGAAGAAACTCAAAAATATGAGCCTTATTAACAGTTTCTAAAAAGACTTTAACAAAATATAGGGAAGTAATAGATACTTATGTAGAGCTTGGTTTAGATAGTATATTCTTAAGACCACTTAATCCATATGGTTTTGCCGCAGCTGATTTAGAAAAATTAGGTTATAGTACAGAAGAATTTATTGATTTTTATCATAAATCTATGGAATATATATTAGAGTTAAATAAAAAATGAACTATATTTAGAGAATCATTGTCTAGTATTTATTTATCAAAAATTTTAACAGATAGAGATCCTAATTATCTTGATGAGAGATCTCCATGTTGAGCATGTATATGACAGGTTGCTTACAATTTTGATGGAAAGATTTATTCATGTGATGAGGGGAGAATGCTTTGAAGGATGTGAGATGATAATTTTTTGATGACTGAATTAACAGAATCTGGAGAAGAAACATATAAGAATATGATAGAATCAGATACAACAAAGGCTATGGTTCAAGTGTCAACGCTAGATTGATTACCAGGATATAATGATAGTGTTTATAAACCATATATTTGAGTTTGTCCCATTCATAGTTATAAAACAAGTTGAAATATAATTCCAAATTATTCTAAAGATCATAAAAAAGTTTTAGATTATGCAGTACTTGATTTTCTTTTTAAAAATCTTAGAATAGAAGAAAATAAAAAGATTTTCGAATCTTGGTTAGGTTTAGAGCAAAATTTTGTTACTAGTCAATGTGAGAGTATTTAATTTAATAATTTATTTTTATGTCAAATAATAAAAAGAAATTTTTTCCAAAAGTAAAGAAAAAATTAAAATGTTTTTTAACTGACGAAAGTTGTAAAATAAGTAAAAAAGATATACTTTGATTAAGTACTGGTTTTATTTTGTTGAGTAGTTTTGAAGAGGCAAGTGCTGCGGCTAGTTGTACTCCATTTTCATGATGAACATGTAATATTTATCATACTAGTTGAGCAGCAACACATAGTAGTTCTCATCCTAGTGCAGGTTGTTATGCTGCTTCTCATGCAAGTTGAATAGTTAATTGACATTATAGTAATAATTCTGTTTGATGAGGATGAGTAATATGAACTCATTCAAGTTCGTCATCTAGTTGACATTGAAATGTAGCATGACATGGTAGTCATGGTAGTCATGGTAGTCATGGTAGTCATGGTAGTCATGGTAGTAGTTGAACTGGAGATAGTTGAGATAGTTGAGATTTTTAATATAAATATTAGTAGATAAATTGAATAAAAATTTCTATTTATGAAAAATGAAATAAGAAAAATTATTGAAGAACAAGTTATTTGTTATAAAGAAGAAAGAAGCAACTTTTTTTTTACAGAAAAAGATACAAATTGGATTTTCGATTTTAGAAAAGTATTTTTACAATGAAAATTTTTAAATAAATTTTCTTGTTTTTTTTGGAATAAATATGAGAATAATTTTCCATTTCAAATAGGAGGCTTAGAACTTGGAGCTGTTCCTTTAATATGATGAATAATATTAGAATGAATAAAAAGGGGAAAAGATATTAATTGATTTATAGTTAGAAAAGATAGAAAAACCACATGATTATGAAATATCATTGAATGAAAAATTAATTCTGAAAAAATAATAATAGTAGATGATTTATTTAATAGTTGAAATAGTATATGAAAAATTTTTGACTCAATAAGAGATATTAATAATAATATATTTACAATTTTCACATTTGTAAATTTCTGAAATAATAAATGAAATGAATTTTTAAAAAGAAATAATCTAAATTTAGATTATGAATTCACATTATCTGATTTTGCTTTAGATTCCTTTTGAAATAGTATAAAATTACCAAAGGAATATTCTAATGTACCTATAATTTATCCAAAATATAAAAAAATAATATCATTAGATAATCCTAATAAATATATATTTACAATAAAATCATCTCCAATTAAAGATTGAAAGTATATTTATCTAGCTTGAGAATGAGGTGATTTTTTATCTATTTGTTCTGATACATGAAATATACAATGGAAATTTTCAGTTAATACTGTTAAATGACATAAGAATATATTATCATCACCATTATTAATTGATAATAAAATTATTTTTTGATCATATGATTGAAATTTATACTGTTTAGATAAAAATACATGAAAACAGCTTTGGATAAATACTAATGCTGATTGGATAGGTTCATCTCCTTCTTATTCTAAGAAAGAGAATTTGATATATATTTGATTAGAATTATGATGATTAAATAACAAATGATCATTATCTGCGTTTGATATTGATACATGAGAAGAAAAATGGAGAATTTTATATGATGATTATGTGCATTGTTCACCTTGATATTCAGAACAAAGTGGTTTAGTTGTCTGTTCTTGAAATGATTGAAAATTTATATGTAAAAATGCAGATGATGATGCTATATTATTTGAATTAAATTTAAAAGAGTCAAATAAATGATGATTTTGATTTTCAGAAAATTGAAAAAAAGTATATTTTTGATCCTTTGATAAATCTTTGTACTGCGTAGATCTTATAAAAAAAGAAGTTGTTTGGAAATTTGAAACTTGAAATATTATATATACTAAACCTTTAATAATATGAAATGATATATTTTTTTGATGACTAGATAAGTTTTTTTATCATATAGATCACAAATGAATTTTAAAGAAAAAAATTAGGACCTTTTGAAAAATATTTTGAGAAGCTATAATATTAAAGAAGGGAATTATTGCATTTGCTTCTAATGATTCATATATATATGTATATAATTTTGAAATTGAAAAAAACTTATTTGTAATTGAACATAGAGAAAAAATTTCTTCTAAACTTATTTTTGATAATGAATTATGAATTCTTTATGTAAATAATTTTATGAATGAATTATTTAAGTATAATATTTGATGATATCTATAATATAAATGTTTAAAGACTTACAACATAAGAAGATAAGATTTTTTCTAACCCAATCAAATGATACATGAATGTATCTTTTTAAGGAGTTTTATTTTTGATATTTAATTAATTTATTAATTGATAAAATAGGGTTTAAATTAGTAAATATTGAAGCAGAAATTGTCTTTCCATTTCAAAAATACTTTAATGGTTTAATTAATAAGATTTCTGAATTTAGGGAGGATTATTTTATTTTTTATTTTGAAAATTCATATCATAGTAATTATTATTGATATGAATATATAATTAAATGTTTAGATGAACTTAAAAAAACTAATTCAAAAATTAAAGTAATACTGTATTCTTTAAAAATTTCTGAAAAAGAAGCTTTGGACTTGATGGGAAAATATGACTTTATTGTTTTATGTATAAGAACTGATATTGAATATTTTTTTAATGAATATTTTTATAATAATATTTCAATAGAAAATATAGATAATATTATTTATAGAGATTGAATAAATATTCATAAAACAGAAATTTCTAATGTTGATTATGACTTATCTAACTATATTATTTGATGATATTACTCATGATATTTAGATAAATTTGTTAAATCAAAAGATTATATTATAAATATAATGGATGATGATGAATGAAAAACATCTAAATATATCTCAACTTTACGGTCTAAAGATTTTAAAATTAATCAATTTAGATATTCATCTAATGTATCAGCAATGATTTCTACATGAAGATGATGTAAATATAAGTGTTCTTATTGTTTTAGAGGGGTTAAGTATTCAAAAGTACGTCAAATACCGTTAGATATAATTAAAAAGGATTTAGACTATTTAAAATCAATGCATTATGAGGAAATATATATATATGATGATTGTTTTTTAACTACAAATTTTGATAGGTTGGAAAGTCTAATTAATTTATTAAATCAATATGATTTTTACTATTGAATTAGTATTAGGTATGAAATGTGTATAGCAAAAACATTTGAATTATTAAAGAGTATGAAATTTTATAGAATTCAGATATGATTACAAAGTATATCTAGTTTTTCAAATACAGAGTCAGGAAGAGGAGTTAACATAGACAAATTTAGACAAATAGTAAAATATTTTAGAAAAAATTGAATAAAAATATCTATTGATTTAATATTATGATTGCCATGAGATACTCTAAAAGATTTTATAGATAGCTTTAATTTTACTGTTAAATTAGACCCAGGGAGTATTCATATTAATTCCTTATTTCTTAATCCAGGAACTAAATTATATGAAAAACAAAAAGAATATTGAATTAAACTAAAGAAAGATAAAGATGATTTGTTTATTGTTTCATGAATAGAATCTAGCGACACATTTTCAAAACTAGATTTTGAAATAGCTAGAAGATATGTATGAAAGGTTTCTGATAAATTAACAAATACTAAAGTATTACTTAGATAAAATGATAAATATAAATGAATATAAAATAGCCTATGATGATTTTAATAATAAACTTGGTGTAAATAATGATTTTCAGTTATGTACATCAAATTTATTATTATTGTTATTTTTACAATATATTCAGAATTTATACTTAGAAAAATGAAAAAATATTAATATTTTTTTTATTAGACAAAATAGGCTAAAATCATGAAATTATCAAATAATTGAAGGAAAAATAAATAATAAAAAGATTATATTAATTGATAATTTTATCGAAGATATTTCTTCTTTGTATTATGTAGAAAAATGTTTAAATGTAATATGAAATAATATTTCAAGTGTTTATTCTATTTTTTACAATAAAAATTTTACTTCTTCATTTAAATATAAACATTATTTTTTATATAATAAAAATAAAACTATAGATAATATTTTATGAAATCAGGATAATTGTACTTTTATAAAGAATTTATGATATTCAAATAAGCAAAATTTATATAATAAGGTTTCTTCTATAATTTATAAAAATTTATTTATAGGCTATGTAGAAGAATGATTTATTAAAGCTTATGATAAAGATAATTTTTCTCTTCAGTGGAGTTATCATGTTTGAAATAAAAATATAAATATAACAGAATTATTATTATTATGAGATTATATAATTTTTTGAGCGTGAGATTGAAATGTAGTCAAGATGTCTGCTATAGATTGAATAAAGAAAGATACTTATTTTTTATCTGATAATATAATTAAAAATATTACATTTGATATAGAGTATAATATGTTAATTATACCTATTTCATATTGTTCTATGAATAATAAATTTTCATTATTATTTATTAATTATGATTCATTTGAAAAAATACATGAATTAATTTTCAATTATGAATTTGTGAATTCATGATTGAAAATTAATTCTAGTGCTGATTTTTTGATTGGAGATATACAATGAACTATATTTAAGATTAATTTATTTAATTTTATTGTAACAGTATTTTCTGAAAAAATACCCAATATATCTAATGATTTCATTTATATAAAGGAAAATAATTCTGTTCTTATTTGAAATTATAGTGGTGATATTTATAATATCAATTTATGAAATTGAAAGTTAATAAACAAAAAAATTAATAATTTTTGGATTTTAAGTATTCCATTAGTAGTAAATAATAAAATATATATATGATCAGTAGATAAAAAAGTATATATATTAGATTTAAAATTAAATATTATATGAACTATAAATACAAAATGAAGAATTTTTTCTTCTCCAGAGTTAGTATGAGAGAAGATTATATTTTGATCTAATGATTCAAGAATATATATATATGATATTAATGATAAAAATTTAGAATACATTCAATTATGAGAAAGAATTACAAAAAAAATAATTAAAATATCAAATAATAGTATTTTTGTACAAGACTTTAATAATAATTTGTATAGAATTTTATTAAAAAACTAAACTTTAATTAAAAAATATCATTTAATCAAGCTTAAAAGCTCATTGTCATTAATATTATTATTTTTATCAGAAAAAATTAGTTTAATATTTTCTTTTAAAGTAAATTTTTCATTTATTTGCTTTAAAAGAATATATATATCATTGTTTATATCTAACTCATTCTTAAATATCCAATTTTTAACTATTTTTGATTCATTAAATTGCAAGTATTTATTTGTTTTGTATTTTTTTTCATATAGGTTTGATAAAGATATATTATTATTTTTTGAAAATTCTTTTAAATAAGGATTAGCTGTAAGTAATAATTTCTGGATATGAAAGATATTACTTTTTTCAAGAAAATAGAATAATTCACTAGTATTAACCTTTACTTCATTATTTCAGAAAAACATTTTTGATATTAAGTCTTTTTTTACTTTATCTAGAAGTTTTTTATTATCAAAGAAATTTTTTTCATAATAATTTTCTATAAATGTTTCTCCTCCCATTTTTTTATTTGTAAATTCAACTCAATATAGTTCTTTATTTTCATATATGTGTGTTCATTTGTTTAATCAAAAAAATCAAGGTGTATATGAAAAAAAACTATTATTTTTTAACTGTTTTAATAAAAAATCTTTAGTATCTACTATTTCTTCTTTTGTTTCTGTTGGAAATCAAAAAATTGTATAATAATGAAGTTTAATTCAGTTTTTTTCACAGTTTATAACTAATTTTTCAAAATCTTCTTTTCAATAATCTCTATCATACTTTTTCATAAGATTATTTAGTCTAGTAGAAGTTGATTCCAATCATATTCACATATATTTTACTCAAGCTTGTCATAGTAATTTACACATATCACTTGTTAAGTTATGTGAAAATCTAGTTCTTAAATGTATTTTTATATTAATTTTTCTTTGTATAATTTTTTTACAAAAGCTATATAGTTCATCAACTGTTATTGAAGGGTCATTTATTCATATTGTTTCATAAGAATTTTCTTTTATTATATTTAATATTTCATTAGTTCTATCTGTTGTAATACTTTGTTTTATTTTTCATATATTACAAAATGTACATTTTCTCCATAAGCAACTATTATTATATAATCAAAATTTTTTGTATATTTTTCAAAATATTTTTTTTACTCTAAATCAATCATCTCAGGTTTTTTTATTGAGACATATTTCATTGATATTATTAAAATGTTTTTTTAAATATTTTCTAATATTAATTTTATTCTCAAACTCAACTAGTTCTGAAAGATTAATATTAAATTTTACGTTAATTTTTTCTTTTTTTAATATATTATTTATTATGGATAATTGTACTATTTGATGTGATTGAGTTAATAAAAATGAGACTATATCTCAATTTTTTATATTAGAAAACCAGTTTTTATTTTCATTCAAAAAAAATGAATAAAATAAATTATTTTCTATATTTTTATGAATAGAATCATCGATTATATGATAATTAAAAAAATTAATATGTATATAATTTATATTTTTATTTATTATTTTTAGATAACTATTTACAATATTTGAACAAAAAATTAAATTTGATACTCATATGTTTTTTTCCTTAGATAATACTAAATATTTATATACAATTTTTAAATTTGCAAAAATATAAATTAATTCATTTTTATCTCTATAGCTTAATTTATTAAAATTAATTCATTTTCATGATTTATAAGGATTAAATATAAATTTCCAAAAAAAAGAATTAAAGTTATATGTACTATTATTATTAAAATTTTTGAAAAATTCAGGTTCTCAGATTAATATAATATTATGAATGGACATATTTTTTATGGATAAATTAATTATAAAATAAATATTTACAGAATAATATAGTAATAATCTACTTGTATATAGCCAAAATAAATATATAATATTAATAATATAAATATTACTAATAATTGCCAATGAAAATAAATAATATATTGAAAATAAATAATATATTGAATATAAAAAAATGAAAAATTAGATTATTTCCATTACAAACTAGGGATTATGGTTTTATCTTATATCCAGATTTACCTAGTAGTTATTTATTAACTCTTTTAATAGATAAGTTGTGATTTCATTTAGAACAATTTAAAATAGATTATGTTTATCCTTTCAAAAAGTATGTATCTAATTTGCTATTAAGAATAAATAATGATGAATTTAATGAAGAATATTTTATTTTTTGACTTGAAAATTATTATCATAGTAGTGATTATGCATTATGATTTTTAGAAACTGTATTAGAAACTATTTCTAAAAAAGATATAAGACCTTTTGTAATAATACACTCTATAAAAACTCCAAAAAAAGAGTTGGAAGATTTAATTAATAAGTATGATTTTATTTTATTAATTATAAATTGAGATTTAGATTTATTTTTTAATGATTTATTTTTTAATAATATTGATATAAAATCTATATGAAATTTATTATATAGGGATGATGAATGAAATGTTATGGTAAATGATTCTCAATCACTAAAATGAGACCTAAATAAATATGTTATTTGAGCATATGATAGTTGATATTATACATATTTTTCAAAGAGTAAAGATCAAATAATTTCTTTTCTAGATGAAGATAATAAAAATACTAATTCTGATATTTACTATAGATGGCCTAAATCTAAGTTTATTGAACATTTTAGGTATTCTACTGAAACATCAGCAATGATTACAACTTGAAGAGGCTGTAAATATAAATGTAGCTATTGTTATAGATGAGTAAAATATTCTAGTGTAAGGCAAATTTCTTTAGATACAATTAAAAGAGATTTAGATAAATTAGAAGAATTAAAATATGAATATATATATGTATATGATGATTGTTTTTTAACGACAAATTATGATAGGATTGATAATTTGATAGATTTATTATCTAAATATACTTTTAGCTATGGTATTTCTACGAGATATGAAATGTGTAAGCCAGAAGTGTTAATTAAATTAAAACAATTAAATATTAAAAGAATTCAAATATGACTTCAATCAATATCTTTGGAAGTTAGTAAAGAAACAAAAAGATGATTTAATAAAGATAATTTTGAAAAAACTTTAAAAGATTTAGATGACTATTGAATTAAAGTATCATTAGATTTAATACTTTGACTACCATGAGAATGATTAAAATGATTTTTAAAAACATTTAACTATGCTATTTGATTAAAACCAAGAAGTATTTATATAAATAGTCTATTTTTGAATCCATGAACAGAATTATATGATAAAAAAGATGAATATTGAATAGTTACTTTAAATAATAACGGAATGTTTCATGTAAATTCCGTTATTTCAAGTAATAGCTTTACTAAAAATGATATTGCACTTGCAAAAAAGTATATTACTTACTACATAAACAAAATAAAAAATATAGAAATAATTTTAAGATAAATTTTAATAATAAATATGAATTACAAACTGATACAATTAAAGCCAATTTCTAAATTTAATATTTTAGAATTTAATAGAGATAAAGGGGGAACGGAGTGAGAGAGAAAACATAGAAGTCTATCTGGTTATTTTTGGTCTTCTATCTTTGATGAAAAGATTTTAAATAATTTTATAGAAAAGAAATTTACTAAATATAAAAATAAAAAAATTGATTCAATTTCTTATAAGTCATTTTCTAAAGAATATAAATTTGTTTTGGAAAAATTATTATATTTAAATAAAAAAATTGATTTTAGATATAGTAAAAATGTTCCAAATTGAGAAGATATATTTTTTTCATATAGAATTTTTAATAAAATATTATCATATTATAATGAATTTTATTTCGATAGCTATATTACTTTTGATTTAAAAAAATGATTATTATATCATAAAGATTTGAATACTATAGAAGATTATTTTCATAATCTGGACTATTTTTATAAAACTGATTTAATTCAAGATTTAATAAAACCATATGTTTTAAAGTTTATTAACAGTAGTTCTAATGAAAATATAGTTTATAAGCTTGATATTTTTTGGCCAGAAGAATTAATTACTATTTGATTAATTTCTAAAATTTTAAAAGATAATAATAAAAATATTAAAATTATTGTAGATTTTTCAATGGCAAATGAGCAGTTAGATTTTAGCCAATGGATAGAACTTATTAAAAATTCTTGAACACAATTTTTTGATATAGTAGATTTTTTTACTATTTATAGAGATTACTGAAAATGAAATCAATTTATAATAGATTATTTAAATTGAAAATTGGAAATGGAGGATATGAATAATGTTATATACTATGATAACTGAGTTAAATTTAATTATATAGAAGAACAATATTTAAATAGTCAGATGATAGATTCTTTTATAAAAGATACATTTAATAAAAAAAATATATCTAAAATAATGTGATCAAGGTCAATTTATGCTAGATTTTTACCATATAAATGTTATTGGAATAAATGTAATTTTTGTGCAATAAATTCACAAAATAAAATTATATATGATAATAAATATTCTTATAATTTTTTTATTGATAAATGGATAAACTTTATAGAGGAAAATAATATTTGATCTTTAAATTTTAAAGATGAGGCCATGATTCCTACTATAATTATAGCTTTTGCACAAAAGATAGTTAATAAGTGATTAAAAATAAATTACCAATTTAGAACTAGGTACGATAAGTTATATACTTTTGAGAATTGTAAAATTTTATATAAGTCTTGAGCTAGATTTTGTTGAATGTGACTTGAATCAGCTGTTGAAAGAATAAATGAAGAAATTTGAAATAAATGAAATAATGGAATTAAATTAAATGATAAAGTAAGAATTATTCATAATTTTGATAAAGCCTGAATTTCTGTTCATAATTATTCAATAATTTGATTTCCAGGTGAAACTGATAAAGAGTCAGCCTCAACATATCAGTTTCTAAAAACTAATATAATTAAGTCTAATTTTTTTACATGTACACCAAATACTTTTTGATTAATGAGGTGACCAAAAATATTTATTGATAGGGAGAAATTATGAATAGAAATAAATAAAGAAGAATTAGATATTCCTTTTAGGTTAATTTACGAATTTAAGTACAAGTGAAAGGAAAGAAATTTATGATTATTAAAAAAATTTCAAAGTAGTCTACATAATTGCCAATTTACTCCTTGGATAGCTGAAAATAACCAAGAAATAAATTTTAGAGATTTTTGGGATTATATAGATAGATCATATATTTTTTATTTATTAAAAAGGTATCATAATACAAATCCATTTTACATATATAAGGGTATAAATAATGAAATATTAACTAAAAATATATCAGAAATATTAAATAGTTTTTTTAATGTTTCCAATTATTATCAAATTTTTGAATATAAAAATGATTCTAATATTTACATATACGATTGGGTCTGATCTAAGGATACTATTATAAATAATAAGTATAAATCGTTTATAATAAACTATAATTCAAATTTTAGTTTATTAGACAATATAAAAATTTGTGATTTAAAAATAGATAATAGTTTTGAGAAAATAATTTATTTATTATTAAGAGATAAATTATTATATTTCAAGTCTTTTAAAAAGTAGATGATATTATAAATAACTGTAATTTAAAATTAAATATGAAAGAATATAAACTACATCTAATATGAGCACCAGATTTTTTTAATATTATTGATGTAGATAATATTTTTATAGATTTTAATAGCTTATTTTGGGAGTATATATTTTTATCTAATAAATCTAAAGAAATAATTAATTTTTCAGAATTATCCAATAAAGAAAAATTAAATCTAGCTTTTCTTTTAGCTAATTTAAAGTTGGCTTATAATATTTTTTTAACATATAGATATAAAAAAACATGCGTATCTACTCTTATTTTTGCATTTAATATTATTAATGGATATCTTAAATTAACCAGAGGGTTTAATTGATGAATTAATATTAGATTTTATAATTATTTTAGAGTTGATAATAATGTTTATGATGATTTAGAGCATAATATAATATATAAATTTTATATAAATGAATGTCTAGAAAAACTTATAAAGATTGAAAATAATTCAGTTTTAAATATAGAATTATTTTCTTCAGATCAATTACTACAGATAGCTATTTTAAATAATATATTTACAAAAATTTTAAATAAAAAAGTTATTCTCAATATTAATATTGATGGCTTGGCTTGGTTTGAAAATAAGAAAATAGTAGAAAAAAGGCTAACAAATAAATTTAATAATATAATATTTAGAAATGATATAGTAGAGAATAATTATAAAATAAAAAAAATTAATAATTTATTATACTATAAAACTACTCTTATAGATAATTTCTGCTCTTGGAATAAATGTAGTTTTTGTAATATATGAAAAAATAAAGAAAATAAATTAGATAAGAATAATATGATAGATAATTTTATTATATTTATTAAAAAGCATAAAATAAAATTCCTTCAATTATCTGATCCATCTATTTCTTTGGATGATATAATTATGCTTTCAAGAAAAATTTTGAAAAATAATATAAGTATTAATATAAAGATTTTTGCTAGATATTCAGAATGATATACAGATAATGTATTAGAATTATTATGAAGAGCAGGAGTAAAGTTTTTATGAATATGATTAGAATCCACTTCTACAAGACTTAATAATCTTATGAAAAAGTATGATAAAGATTATTGAGAAGAAGATTTTGAAGAAATGGCTATAAAATGTGATAAACATGGCATTTTATTGCATTATTATACAATTTTTTGATTTCCAACAGAAACAAAAGAAGAAATAATAGATACAAAGAAATTTTTAATTAAAATGTTAAAAAAATATACTTTTTTTTCATATACTGCTGGTTTATTCTGAGTAAATGTATGAACAGATGTATATTTAAATAAAGATAAATATTTAGTTAGTTTTAAGGAAGACAATATATGATGAGAAACATTTATAGAGAATTATTTTGAAAAAAAATATTTTGAAAATAAAGATTTTTTAAAAAATACTATTAATGAATTAAAGCAAAAATTATTTTTTTGAGATATAAGTATATGAGTTGATATTAATAGTTTATGGTACTTTTTAGAAAAAAGTAATATATTTCACATGCAAAAATTATTGTTCGATACTAATCCATATTTAGATTTTTTTATGAAAAATAAGGACATTACTTTAGAAAATTTTGTATCATATAAATACAAGCTAAATAAATACTTACAGTTTACTGAAATGGAGGATAATAATATTATAGTTAAGAATTGGTTATTATGAACAAAAATAACTATAGATAAAAGTGTATATAATTTATTAAAAGAATATAGAGTATCGTATATAATGGATAAAAATATTAATTTATTTTTATCAAAAAGAGAGTTTATAATAAATGATAAATTAATTTATGAACTTATCAAATGATATTTTTTTATTAAATTATAGTGATTGTTATAGGAAAAATCTTTTAAATTGTTCTGTTCAAAAATATACAATAAATTCAATTATATTATTTCAAAATATAAAGGTAATTAAGAATCACATAAATAGATAATTACTAAATGAAAATGTTTTTAATATTTTTATTTTATTTGTTTCTTGAAAAGATTTAGTTTTTATTTTTTTATGATATGTGTTATTATCTTTATATATTTTTTTAATGAGTATTATTCATTTTTCTGTTATAGGATTTTCGAGATTATAAAGGCATAAAGGGAAGTTCTTTATTGTTTTTTCAAGATTTTTTTGAGTTCAAAATATATTTATCAAGAATTTTTTATCTATGAAACTTCATTTTTCTATTTTTTTTAAATTTATATAATTTGTGTCACTAATTCAAAAACTTATTTTATAGCTATATATTATTATTTTTATAACTAAATAAATAAATAAATATAAAGTAAATATTATATATAATAAATGAATTGTTTCTGATGGAGCCTTTAAGTATTCATTAATTATATAACTTAAAAGTAATATAATTAATAAAATTATAAAACCACTTTTTATGGATTTTGTATTTATATTAAACTTATTAATAATATATGTGTTACTTCTATTAATAATTAGTCTTGTTAGATAAATTATTAGTAAAATAAATAATATTACTAATATAATTATATGAAAATAATATTCTTCATTAATATTAGTTAGGAAATTAAAGTTATTATATACTTTTTCAAATATATAAGTTCTTATCAATCTTATACTGACAAAGAAAATAAAAAATATAAATAACCATTTTGATAATATATTTATATTATTTCATCATTTGCTATGTCTATATATAAACCATCTATTTTTCAAATCATTGATTATATTTTTCCATAAGCTTATGCTATAAGTTATATTAAATAAACATTTTCAAAAATAAAACCATAAAAAATAAAGAATTAAGAAGATTAATGCGAGTATTGCTGTATTTCAAATAAATGTAATTATTCATAAATAAGGTATGAATAAGCTTAAAACTAATACATATTTAGCATCTCCTGCTGACCATAATCAAAAATAATATAAAGCAAAACTTACAATTATGCTTAAAATTATCTGTATAATATACATATAATTAAAATTTATAGATGTAGGTTCTATAATAGTTAGGTCTAAGGGAAATAAGAATATATATAATATCCATAGAGGTAATAGTATTAATAAATATTCCAAATATTTATTAGGCATAAGTCTTTTTTTTAAACTAGATGCTATTATTTTATAGTTTAAGTATAAAAAAATTATAACGAAGAAATAAAAAATATATTGCATTTTTATATTTAAATTAATATATAGTCATATTTTTTACAAATATAAAAAAGTATAAAGGAAATAAAAAAAACACAAAATATTTTTTTTTCTGGTTCTTAAATTATTTTAATAATATTTTTATAAAAATATTTGATTTTAGTTCTTAAATTTATATTATAATATATATAATTCTAATTTATATATATGATAAAAAAGAAAAAAATTTTTCCTAAATTTAAGAAGAAATTAAATTGATTTCTTTCAGATGAAAGTGCTAAAATGAGTATGAAAGATATACTATGAATTAGTCTTTGAGCTTCTTTATTAAGTGTTAATGAGTCAAGTGCATATACTTTTGTGCTTGATGGAGTTTGAACTTGGACCAATAATCTTTCACATAGTCAATCAGCATCCTATTTGAGTCCTGATACTTCTCCTTCATGTACGGCTGTAAGTCATGCAAGTGGTACAGTTAATGGTCATTATAGCTCTGTTCCTTCAACACCTACATTTACGGCTCATAACAGTACTGCAGTTTCATGATCATCAACTATTGCTTGACATGCAAGTCATGGTAGTCATGGTAGTCATGGTAGTCATGGTAGTCATGGTCAATGGTAAAATTTAAATTTATAAATCAATAAGAATGAAAAAGATAATTATATATTTAGTTTTTTTAATAGTAGTTTTTATTATAGGTTTTGTTTTAAATAACTTATATTTTGAAAAAGAAAATTGAGATAAAAATATTACTATTAATACTTGAACATGAATAAGTGAAGAAGCTAGGTTAGAAGCAGAAAGACTAGAAAAAGCAAGATTAGAGGCTGAAAGATTAGAAGCAGAAAGAAAAGTACTTCAAGAAAAAATTAATAAAGAGTGTAATAGTATTATAGTTTGATGAAAAGCTTTACTTTTAAGAGAAACAGAACTACTTGAATTATATAAAAGTTCAAAAATCATAACTACAGATTTAGCCTACTCTGAAGCATATACTTCTTGAGATTGTAAAAGTTTAGAATGAGCAAATTATATTAAGTTATGTGAGTCCTATTTGTCATGAACTATGGATGAAATTGATATTATAGAATATTGAGATTATGATTATTATTTATATAAAAGTCTTATTTTAAAAGAAGATTTATGTTGAAATATTAAATCTGGAGAAAATACAGAAAATGAAATAAATGATTGTAGAAAAACTTTTTTATCAAGTAATGTTGTTGAGCAGAACATAGAAAATAATATTATCGAGCAAAAAGTAGTAAATAATTATAAATGAAAAGTTTTAATAGAAGAAGAAGAAAAAGTAAAAGAAAATTATTTCTTGACTAATTGAAAAATAAAATATATGGAAAGAGTAAATAAAGAATTTTTACAAAAATGTGAAAATTATACATTAAATTAATATTTATGAATTTAGATAATATTGAAGATAAAAATGAAGTGTTTAAAAGTATCTCTACTTATATTTATAAATGAAATAGAGATACTTTTTTTATTAATAATATAGAATTACTTGAAATAAATGATTTTTTTTCTTTGAGATTAAAAAAAAAGACTACTAAAGTATATTTTGTAGATACAAAATTTTTATTATCAAAACTATTGTTAGAGAATTCTATCAATTGATATCAGAAGTTACTAAAATTAATAAAAGAAAAATTACTTATTTATAATAAGTCAGGAATAGATATTATTTTTGATTATTTACCAATAAGATTTTTTTGATCTGAATTTTTAGTAAATAATTATTTCTTTTGAAATTTTAAAGATAATACTATTTTATTAGATTATGTAAAGGTAGCATGAAATAAAAAGCAGTATTCTAAATGAGTATCTATACAGGTTTTAGTTTCAAGATTAGATTTTTTAGATGATGTTTTTAAATCAATTATTAATCAGACAGTATTAGTAAAAGAAATTTATCTATTCATAAATTTTAAGGATAAAAAAGATATTAAATTATTTGAAATAATATTATTAAAATATTTTAAATATTCAGATAAGAAATTAATTCTTTCTTATGCTATAAATCAAATTTGAGAATCAGAGGCTAGAGTATTTATGCCCAATAATTCAAAGTGTCAATATATATTACCGCTAGATGACGATGATTTTTTATCTATAGATTGTTTATCCGAAGTGGATAAAATATTAAATAATTTTTGAGAATTTTCATTAATAAAATGACTACTTAAATGAGTAAATGAATCAGAAAGATTTTGAAAGACTCCTAATATAGAAGATAGAATATTAAAAGAGAAAATTAATCATGAATTAACTAGGAGAAATTGAAAATTTTTATTACCCAAAAATATCGCTTCTGTAGATCAGTTATATGTTTATAATTACGATTTATTACAATATTATTGAAATATAATACCTAAAAATATAGTTAATAATACATGAATTGAGATAGAATTATTCTTAAAATCAGAAGAAATTGGTTGAGTATTCTTAATAGAAAAAGTTTTATATTATAAGAGATATTGGAATTGACAAGTAACCAATAATTTTGAATTTCAAAAGGAACTTTTTAATTATTTATTTGATCTTATATCAAAGGTAATGGTATACAGAAATCTTGAGAATAATGTTATAATTGATTTATTTCCTTATATTGAAATAAATTAAAAATGAAAACTTTAGAAATTGAATTAACTAATTACTGTTGATTAAAATGTATATCTTGTGCTAGAGAGCAATTTAAATCATTTTGATTTTTTGATATACAATTATTAGATAGTATTATACTTTTTATAAAAGAAAATGATTATGAAAGAGTAAATTTATGTTGAATAGGGGATGTATTTTTGCATAAAGATATTTTTAAGATTTTAAATATATTATTTAAAGAAATTAATGGTATTACAATTGTAATAAATACTAAATGAGATTCTTTAGATGATAATAAAATTTGAAAACTAAAAAATATTGTTGATAAATGATATAATTTGCTAGTATACTGAAGTATTTTTTCTTTTAATGACAAAGATCATAATTTTTTAACTTGATCAAAGTATTGATATAAAATGATTCTTTCAAAATTGGTACTTTTAAAAAAGAATAAAGTAAAAATATGAACAGAATTTTTACTTACATCTTATTCTTATAAAGACTTAAAAAAATATTACAAGCTTTGTGATATATTATGAACTAATCCAGCTATTCAAAAATTGGCTAATTGGTGATGAAATTTAGATGACAAGATATATAGTAAATTATTTTGAGATAAAAAATTGTTACTGTCTCATAATATATATTCTAATAAAAAAGAAAAAGAGTGATGTGTATTTCATGATAATACTTTTTTACAAATAGATTATTTATGAAATATATTTAAATGTTGTTTTTTTCAATATAATAGAGATTTATCTTTATGAAATATATCTAATACTAGTTATGAAGATATATTTAAGGAAAATAATAATAAGAAAAAAGTATATAAAAATGTTTGTGAAACATGTATTTATTATAAGTATGATGTTGATTAATTATATTAAGTTTAAAAATTGATGAAAAAAATATTAGTAACATGATGATTAGGTTTTATATGAAGTTATTTTATAGAATCAGCATTAAAAAAAGGTTTTTATGTGATAAATATTGATAAAAAAACCTATGCCTCTAGAAAAGATTTAGATTTTGAAAAAAAACCAAATTATCAGCTTGTAGAAGAAGATATTTGTGATATAAAAGAAATAGCAGATTGATTAGATTATGTAGTGCATTTTGCAGCAGAATCTCATGTAGATAATTCCATAGAAACACCAAAAAAATTCTTAGATTCTAATATTTATGGAGTATATAATATGCTAGAATTGATTAAAAATTCTGATAATAATCCTGAATTTATATATATATCTACTGATGAAGTTTATTGAGAAATTATCAGTGGTAGTTTTAGTGAAAATAGTGAGATAAAGGCATCAAATGTATATGCAGCAACAAAAGTTGCTGCTGAACAATTAGTATTTGCATACTGAAAGACTAATTGATTAAAGTATAAGATATGTAGAAGTACTAATAATTATTGATACTGACAGGATGCAGAAAAATTATTAGCGAAAACTATAAAATATTCTCTAGAATGAAAAAAAATGACTATTCATTGAGATTGAAAATATTTTAGAGAATGGATATATGTTTGAGATAATGTAGCTTGAATATTTACAGTATTAGAAAAATGAAGTGTAGGGGAGGTTTATAATATTTGATCTGGAGTTGAGTATGATAACTTAACTATGGTAAAAAAAGTTTTAAAAGAAATATGATTAGCAGAGGATTTTTATGAAAATGTGAAAAATAGAAAATGACAGGATATTAGATACTCACTTGATTCATCAAAGATTAGAAAATTATGATGGGAACCAAAGATGTTAGTGGATGATTATATTTCTATATATATTGATAAAACTAAAAATAAAGATGAAGGTAGATTTTTATAAACATAATATAGATACTAAGGATATAGAGAATTTAACGACTGTATTAAATTCTCTATTTTTGTCGACTTGAGATGTAGTAGCAGAATTTGAGGATAAACTTTCTAAATTTAACTGAAATAAATACTCTATATGACTTAAATCATGAACTGCAGCATTATTCTTATCTCTAAAATATTTTAATATATGAGAATGAGATGAAGTTATTACGACTCCATTATCATTTATTTCTACAGCAAATTCAATTGAACATACTTGAGCTACACCAGTTTTTGTAGATGTTGAAAAAGAAACATGAAATATAGATATAGATAAAATTGAAGAAAAAATTACAAATAAGACAAAAGCTATTATCCCAGTTCACCTTTATGGGCAGATGGTAGATATGAAAAGATTAAGAAAACTTGCTGATAAGTATAATTTAAAAATAATAGAAGATTCTGCTCACTGTCTTGAGTGAAAAAGAGATTGAATTAAACCATGAAATTTGTGAGACTGTACCTGTTTTTCTTTTTATACTGTTAAAAATATAACGAGTTGAGAGTGATGAGCTATTTCTACTAATAATAAAGATATGCATGATTGGCTTAAAAAAGCAAGATTACATTGAATGTCTAAAACAGCTATTGATAGATACAATAAAAAGTATGAACATTATGATATGGAGTTTTTGTGATATAAGGAAAATATGACAAATATAGATGCTTCACTATTAGTTAATCAAATTGATAGAGTTAATGTATTTTTAAAGTCTAAGGAATTCATAGCAAATAAATATAATGAATGATTTAAAGATAATAAAAAAATATATATCCCAGAAGTAATAATTGATTCTAAACATGCAAGACATCTTTATACCATAGTTGTAGATGGAGGTTTTAGGGATAAATATATTGAAGAATTACAAAATAAATGAATTTGAATTGCGGTAAATTTTAGGGCAATTCATTTAATGAAATATTATAAGGATAAATATTGATACAAGGCCTGAGATTTTCCAGTAGCTGAGTATTATTGAAATGGTACTATTTCAATACCAATGTATCCAAAATTAAAAGATGATGAATTAGGGTATATTATCAAAACTATAAATAATATAAAATTATGATAAATATAGAAAGTGATATAAATAGTAATAAAGAAATATTTATAGAATTAACAGATAAATGTAATTTATCATGTTCTTATTGTAATAAACATTATGGTAACAACTTTATTGATTTAGAATTATTTGAAAAATTAATAAAACAAATTACTACTAACTATATTAAACAAGTTGATTTTTTATGTTTATGGTGAGGGGAGCCTTTTTTACATCCACAATTTGAAGAAATATTAAATATTTTAGATAAATATTGTAAAAATATAGATAAAAAGTTTAAAATAGCTATAAATACAAATTGAATACTATTAAAAACTAAATCAGATCTTTTATATAAATTTATAAAAAAATTAAAAAATATAGATTTTATGCTTTATATATCTTTAGATTGATTATGAATTGATTGAAATAGTAATAGAGGGATTACTAATAAACAATATAGTTTAATAATAGATTCTATTGACTATGTAAATGAAAACTTTAATTTATCAAATTTTGAACTTAATATTAGTTCTGTATTATCACTACAAGATAATAATCTAGGGAAAATTAATAATTTCACCACTATTTTTGAAGAAAAATGAATAAATATAAATTTCTGTTTTCAAGAAATAATGTGATGAACTAAATCTGTTTTATTTTCCAAAGAAGTATTTCAAAATTTATTAAAAAATTATTTATTCTTAATAAAAAAATGATATAAAGTAGTTATAGAATCAAATCAAGATATGAATTCTACAATAAGAATTAATTCAAAATGACATATTTATAATTTTATTGATGAGTCTTTTAATTGATCAGAAGATTTTTTAATTTCAAAAAACTGAGATTTATTATTTCTAACTGACACAAATTGGTATAAAACAATTCCAAATATTGATATTTGGAATATAATATATATAGATAAACAATACATTAGTCTAATTGAAAAAATTTATAAGAATTAGTTATGAAAAAGATAGATATTTATAAGCATCTTTCATGGAAGATAAAGTATGAAGCTGGAGATATGCCATATCCACCAGTTTTATTTTGGAAGAATAATATATGAATAGAAGATACTATTATAGCCTGGAAAAATACGCTTAATATTATTAAAAAATCTGAAAAGAATCATAATATGTGACTGTATGTACATATTCCTTTTTGTTATACAAATTGTTCTTTTTGTACTTGTGTAGTAAAAGTAGAGCATAAAGAAAAAAAATATGATGAATATTTAGATATGCTTGAAAAAGAATCTAAAATTTATACAGATACTTTTAAATGAGTCAAATTTAACACAGTATATGTTTGATGATGAACTCCAACTATAATAACAGCAAAACAAACAAAGAGATTTTATGATATATTAAAAAATTATTTTGATTTGTCAGAGGTGAAGCAAATGATGACAGAATGAAGTCCTTATACTACTACAGAAGACAAGATGAAAGTTTTAGCAGAATGTTGAATAAATAAAATGACTTTTTGAGTGCAATCTCTTGATTCAAAAACCCTGAAGAAAAATAATAGATTTCAAAATATAGATGATGTTAAAAATGCTATACAATTAGCTAGAAAATATGGTATAGAGTATATAAATTTAGATTTAATGACATGAATAGAGGATCAAGATATTGACTGATTTAAAGAAACTATTGATTTAATAGAGGACTTAAAACCAACTACTGTTCATGTAAATGCATTTTGGCCGACAAAAAATACAACTTATACCCAGCTTTGAAATATTTATTCATTAGATGATATAAACTACAGAAATGATATGTATAAGTATGGTAGAAAATTTGAAGACCATAGATCAAAAATAAAAGAATTAGAAAAAGATAATTTACAACTGTATAATGCTCATAATTTTAATAGTTCTATTTTATGATTATGATACTGAGCAATTAGCCATGCCTACAGTTCAATTCACTATTCAAAATTATCATTTAGTGATTATTCAAAATTAGTAGATGGTGACAAAAGTATAAGATTTATATGATATAAATTAGATAATAATGATGAGATAATATCCTATTTAATTAATAATTTAAGAAACTGAGTATATTTTGATAGATTTAGTAAAATATTCAAACTAGACTTAATAAGCTTAGGTATTTATAAGAAAATTGAAAAATTAATTGAGTTGTGAATATTAGTTGTGGGAGAAAATATAGATTACTGAAAATATGTAATGTTTAAGTTTAATTCAGATTTGTTTTCTTCTATATATTCAAAATCCTTGTATAATGATAAGTTAATAGATGAATTCTCTAATTATATAGATGCTAACAAAAAAGAATTTCTAAATTTACAATTGAGATTAAAACAGTTTTTCACAGATTAAGAAGATATTATTATGACTAAACTAAAACATATAGAATTAAATTTATGATTATGATGTAACCATAAATGTATTTTTTGTATGTCATGAGCAGCTAGATGAAGGGTTTTATTGCTAGAGAAATATGAGGTTTTAAAATGAGAAATAGAGGAATTATCTTTAAAATGATACAATTCTATATGATTTTTATGATGAGAACCAACTATTCATACTAGATTTTTAGATTTAATTATATTAGCAAAGGGTAAATGATTTAAAAATATAGAAGTTATTTCTAATTGAAGTAAATTCTGTGATAATAAATTTTTAAAACAGTCTGTATTAAATTGATTAACAAGAATATCTATATCAATCCATTCTATTAATAGAGAAGAAGAAGCCGTTTTAACTGGAGGGATTAAGAATGTATTAAATGAAAAGGTAGATGCTATAAAAAATATTATTAGATACAATAAAGAAGGATTTTTAAAACAAGAAATATCAGTTAATATAGTAGTAAGTAAAGTTAATTATAAAAATATAAAAAAATTAATTTTAGTCTTATACAAGCTATGAGTTAGGTCATTTAGATTAAACTTTATACAATTAGAATGATATTCAGTTGATAATTATGATATATTAGCTTTAAAATATGAGGATTTTAAGAATTATTTAATTTCTATAATATCTTTACATAAGAAATATACAGATATTAGAATAAATTTTGAGGCTATTCCATGGTGTTATAGTTGATTAAATTATGAAGATTTTCTAAAATATTCAGAACAAGACATAGATAGAGAAAAGGATAAAATTTCTAGAGATGATATTGACTTAGTATCAAGAGATATCATGAATCAACTAGATAGGAGAAAAGAATTAAAAGTTTATTTAAAAAAGTGTGATAATTGTTTTTTGAAATGAACTTGTGAATGAATATGGAAAAGGTATGTTGATTATTTTAAAATTAAATAAAAATGGCTAATAATAATATTAGATCACATCTTATAAGACTTAACATGATATGTAATGAATCATGTTCTTTTTGTAATGTTACTGAAATAACAGAGCCAAATTATAAGGACAAAACAATTTTTGAAATATTACTAGAAGTACAAAAAATAATAAAAAGACAGTGATGAGTAAATAATACAAAAATAAGTCTATCTTGATGAGAACCTACACTTAGAAAGGATATTGATAAAATAGTATTATGAATTAAAAAACTATGAATAGAATATATTGAGTTACAAACAAATGCTACATTATTAAGCGATAGATTAACTGATAAATTAGTAAATAATGGAGTAAATAGATTTTTTATTTCATTTCATTCTTTTGATAAAGAAATATTTGAAGACTATGTTTGATTAAAGGGTATTTTTAATACTGTTGTTAAAAATATTAAAAATTTGTGAAAGTTTAATAATGTTGAAGTAATCTTTAATCCAGTTATAAGTAAAAAAAATTATGCAAATCTAGAAAAATATTTTGATTTCGTTAAAAAAGAATTTCCTTTTGTAAAATATATATCACTATCATTTATACAACCCCATTGAGAGGCTAAAAAAAATATAGATTTAATGCTTGATTATGATTTTATAAATAAGTATCTAACTTGAATCTTGGATTATGCATATAAATTATGATTTATTTTAAATAACCCATATTGTTGACTCCCAGTTTGTGTTTTATGATGGGATAAATATAATAATAATTGTATAGAAGTTAATGAGTGAAAAGCCTTGATAGATTCTTGATCAAAAAGAAATGATACTAATAAAGAATATATTAAAGAATGTGAGAGCTGTAGTTATTACTGATTATGTTGATGAATATGGAGTGAATATATTAATTTATATTGAAATAAATGAATAAAGAGTATATAATATAAAATTAAATAAATGAAGAGACTAGAATTTCACATAACATATATCTGTAACCATAAATGTATATTTTGTAGTGAAGGGAATAGAATGATAAAGTATAATAATTACCCACTTACAATATTGCAAGTTAAAACTATTTTACTTGATAGGAGGAAAAAGTGATTTAATCATGTTAATTTTACTTGAGGAGAACCTAGCTTATTTCCTGATTTTTTATGACTTTTAAAATTTACTAAAAAACTGTGATATAAAATATATGTATGAACTAATTGAACATTATTAGCTTGAGAAGAATTTTGTAAAGAGGCTATGGAATATATAGATGAATTTTCTTTATCTGTACATTGGTATAATCAAGAAAGTTGCTATAAACAAATATGACATAAAAACCATTTTGAAATTTTTAAAAAAGCAGCTTACAATATAAAAAAATATAAAAAAAATAACTTTTTCTTTAATAACGTAGTTATAAATAAACATAACTTTAAAGATACATTAAAAATAATAAAATTTTTATATGAGTCTGATTATCCTATGAAACAGGTTCTTGTATCAAATATAGCTCCAGAATGAATAGCTGAGAATGATTTTAAAGACCTTGTATTCGATTTATATGAATTTAAGGAGTTAATACCAGCTATTGTTAAATATATTGAGGAGAAGTGAATAATATTGAGATTTTTCTGAATACCAACTTGTATTTTAGATAACAAATACTCAGAATATGCTAATGATGCACATTGGGAGGAAAGGCATACTATCGAAAGATACACAAATGAAGCATGAAAAATAACACTTATTGATATATATTCACCAGATAATTCAAGGAAAAGGTGTTTTGTTGATAAGTGTAATGGTTGTGAATGGAAAAATAAACCTTGTACAGGAGTTTTTAGTAAATATTTAGAAAATTATAACTTTTAGTAAATGGAGTTAATTTATATACTTACATACGATTGCAATTTTAGATGTAAATATTGTGATATAGACAAGAGAGAAGAGGAAATTTCTGATTCTCTTTTAAAGAGTAGTATACATTTTTTAGAAAAAAATAACTTTGATATAGATAAGGTTAAGTTTTTTTGATGAGAGCCCCTTTTAAAACAGAATTATATAAAATATATAGTAAATAATTTTCCAGCAAAATATAATCCAGGATTCTATACGACAACTAATTCCACATTATTAAATGAAGATTTCATAACTTTTATAAAAGAAAATAATTTTAAACTGACCTTTAGTATAGATTGAGATGCTGATACAACTTCTGAAAATAGATTGTTATTAAATGGGAGTAATTTGTCAGATAAGGTAATATCTAATACTAAAAAGTATAAGGATTATATTAGAGTAAACCAGGTTATTACTAGTAAAAATTCATCTGATTTTTTCAAAAATTTCAAGTTTATCTATGATTTGTGAGTAAGAGAATTCAATTTTTTACCAGAATATTATAGGGAATGGACCAAAGAGTGATTACAAAATCTAAAAAAGTGATTTGATGAAATATTAAAATTTAAAAATAATTGAAATAATTTTTTACTTGTTAATCTAGAAAACTATTCAGAAACGGCTTTTTTTAATTTATGAATAGTTATTGATACTACTTGAAAAATATATTGAACAAATTTGATACTTTCAGGAATCTTTGAAAAATATAAAGATATTTTAGAAATTGGAGATATACAAAAATGACTAAAAATAGATATTAATGATGAAAAATTTATAATAGAATATACAGAAAAAATTAATACTTGTATAAACAAGGAATATAGTAATAATATACTAAAATCAGTTAAGTATGTGGATTTAATATTAAATAATTTTGCCTATAAATGGAATATAAAAGATTAGAAGTTTATACTTGATGGAAATGTAATCATAAATGTGTTTTTTGTATAGAATATCCTGTTATGGAAAAGTATTGGGATAAAGAAATCACAGAAAGAGAAATGATGAAAAAATTAATTAAATATAGAAAAGAGTGATTTAATCATGTTACATTTCTATGAGGTGAACCATTTGTTCATAAGGTTTTATTATTCGCAACTCTATTTGCTAGAAAAATATGATATACCGTTATGGTTACAACTAATGCTTCAATGGTACAATACGAGAAAAATGCTGAAAAACAATTACCAAGTATAGATCAATTAATAATTTCAATTCCTATTATTGACTGAGAAAAACAACTAATAATAAATAGGACAAAAGGATTAATCAATTTTGATAATGTTTTCAAAAATATACAAAAATATTGGAATTGAAATTTTTTAAAGATAAATACTGTTATTAATAGGCTAAATTTAGAATCAATTGTTAATATCATAGAATATGTTTGAAAAAAATGAGTAAAAGAAATGTCAATTACATATCCAGATATTGTGATGCCATATTATTCTAAAAAATTTGTAATCTCAAATATTGCACCTAGCTATAAGGAACTCCTTCCTCATATGGATAAATGGTTTGATATGGCAAAAGAATATAATATAAATTTAATACTTACTGATGTTCCTTTTTGTATGTTATCTAAATTAGAATATTATAAAAAAACAGATGATTTTGTCTACCAAGCAAGAACAAAAATTAATGCAATTGAAGAAACTTTAGATAGAACTAAAATATTACCAAGAAGAAGAAAAACACTTTTTAAGTGTAGAAAATGTATTTATAAAAATACTTGTTGGTGACCATCTATTCATTATAGAGAGTTATATTGAACATGAGAGATAAAAGCTATTACTAAATAATAATTATTTGATGAAAGAAAAAAATCCTTGAAAATCTCAAAAAATTTATATAAATGAAATTATTAGGATAAATTATAAATGTAACTGGAAATGTAAATTTTGTAATGTATTAAAGACTAATAATTATTGAGAACATGATGTATCAGATAAAGAGGTGATATATAAAATATTGTCATTAACTAGAAAATACTCTAAAGATGAAATAAAAAATTTAATATTATCATTTTCATGATGAGAACCTACTTTGAATAAAAATTTGGAAACTTATATAAAATTAGCAAAAAATATTTGAGTATGAATTGTAGAGATTCAAACAAATTGATCTATATTATTCAAGAATAAAGAATTAATAAATAAATATATAGAAGCATGATTAGATGAAATATTTTTAGCTCAACACTCACATTTAAAAGAAATTAATGATAAATTAGGAGTCTATTATAATATAGATGACTTTATTGAGTGGATAGCATATATAAAAGAAAATAAAATTAACAAAAAGGTAAATATTTATTTAAATATAGTTGTATGAAAGATAAATTTAGCTACTTTATTAGATTATATTAAATTTCTTATAAAAAAAGGTTTTATTGATTTCATAGGGAAGACACGCTGGGTATATGAATCATGAGAAGAAAAAGAATTGCATAAAATTTCATTTGGTCTGACTCAACCTAATTGATACGCTCAGATTAATGCTAAGGAGGTTTTATTAAGGTTTGATGAACCAGAAATGAAAATACTTGAAGAAGCAATAAAATATTGTGAAAATAATAATATTTTTCCAGACTTTCATTTTACATCACCTCCACTATGTATACTAAATTATCCTGATTATAATTTGGAATTTTCAAGATTGAAAAAACTTGAAGAAAATGAAAAAAAATGAGAAGTAAATAAATGAAATTTAGAATCATACAAATATTTATGGAAAGAGAAAAGAAAATTTGAAGAGTGTGAGAAATGTTCTTATAATAAATATTGTTTATGATTTTATAAAAATTGGATAGAGTTTGTTTGAGAGGACTATATTAAAATGAAAATTAATAATTTTATAAGATAAATTATTGAAATTTATGCTAAAAACTATAGTATTTAAAAAGTTAACTTTTTTGTTTATATAAACCTTTTGATAAATGGAAAATAAGATAAATTTACTAAGTAAAGAAAAAACGACTAAGCAGAATAGAATATGGGTAAGAATATCGTCTGCTTGTAATAATAAATGCAATTTTTGTTTAGATAGTGAGGCACAGAATTGAACACTAGTTGATGAAAAAATAGTTAAAAATAAAATAAAAGAATGATTTAAAGAAGGCTTTGAAAATAGAGTTATAATTTCTTGATGAGAAGCCTCAATAAATCCTAAATTTGCTGATTACATAAGCTATGCAAGGGAGTTAGGTTATGATAGAGTCCAGACAATTACAAATGGTAATATGTTTGCTAGAGAGTCATTTTGTGATAAAGTTATAGATGCATGATTGGAAGAAATTACTTTTTCTTTTCACTGACATACTCCAATGTTACATGATTATCTTGTAGTTACACCTTGAGCTTTTAAGAAATCTTTAAAATGATTAATTTATATTAAGAAAAATCATCCAAATATTATTATAAATATAGATATTGTTGTTAATAAAATAAATATTAAATATTTATCAGATATTGTTAAATTTTTTATGAAACTTTGAGTATATGAGTATGATATATTACAAATCATTCCATTTTGAAGAGGTTTTTTAGAAAATAAAAATAAATTATTTTATAACATAGAGGAAAATATAGAATCATTACATAAAACTTGGGAACTATCAAAAGTTGATTGAATGTATATGTGGACAAATCGTTTTCCTGCAGAAGCATTTGAGTGATATGAGGATTTAATACAAGATCCGAGAAAAATAAAATCTGAAGTTATGTGAGAAGCTTATGATAGTTTTAGTAGATTCATAAAAAATAACTGAACAAAAAAAACTAGTTGTTTTTGAGAGGCTTGTGATGTATGTTTCCAAAAACAATATTGTCATGATTTTTTAGATAAAATTAATAATAAAAAATTGAATTATAATTCTGAATATAGAGTTATCAATTGAGAAGAATTTCCAAGTTTAGTTTATAAAAAATATTGAGAAAGTTGAGAAAAATTTAAAAATCATCTAAAATTAATTAATAAAAAATTAGTTAATATACCAAAATGCCTTTGATGAGAGGGAATATACCAAACTTATAATGATTTAAAAGAGGAAACTAGTCTTGAAGATTATACTTATAAATATATTAAAGACTTATATAGAAAAAAGTCTTTAAGATGTAAAAAATGTAAACATAATAAAAAGTGTGAATGAATACATATAAATTTTATTAGAAGTTATTGATTTAGTATTTTAGAGCCAGTTATTAAATAAAAAGAATACTAATAATTATTAGTATTCTTTTATTTCCGGAATTCATGAATAATACTTAAATATCCTTCGCATGGAGTCCAGCATCATGGACATTTTTTTTGTTTTATTTTTTGTTTTATATTATTAAATTTTCAACTATTTATTTTTTTCTCTATATTATCAGTATTTATATTTATTAATATTTTATTCCAATTTATACAGGGATATACATTTCAATCCCAATTAATAAAAAGGGAACTTCTAATAGCATAACAATTATATATATTCTTTAAATATCATTTTAGGAATTTCTTTTTTAAAAATCATTTTGTGTTTTTAATTAGATTGTTATTTATATTTATATTTGGTATTTCTATATTATTTTTTTTATAAAAATCTGAATTATGAATTGTGGAGATAATTATATTTTTTTGTTTTACTTTAGTTTTTAGAAGATATGAATTTTCTTTATTTACAAGGAATTCCTGATTTACTTCTAGGTTTGAGTATATAGATTTTAATTTCAACAATTTATTATAAGTATTTAATGCATTATTATAACTTAACTTGTTTCATCTAAATTTATTATGAAGTTTTTTTCATCAATCTATACTTATATTGATTATAATAATTTTATTATTGATTTGTTTTAATATAGTTTCTATTCAATTTAATATTTTTTCACTAAAAAATCAATTCGTAGTAAGAGTAAATATGTTTAGTTTAGGGCATGATTTAATTGCATATAATATTTTATTTTCCACATTATTTATTAAAAATATTTCTCATCCTGTAAAACTTAAAATTCTAATATGCTTACCGTAATCGAGAAAGATTTTCTCTAATAAAGTATCTTTTATTATTTCTTTATTAGTATTTTTCCAAATATTACAAAAGCTACATTTTAAATTACAGTTATTATTTAATTTAATAGTTATTTTATAGGGGAAAGTATTTTTTTTAAATAATAATTTTATATTAAATATTATTATAAATATAAGAAATTGAAATTTGTTATAAAAGTTATAAAATATCTTTATTATTACTTGATTATTCATTTTTATGTTTAGTAAAAAATATATATTTATATTGATTTTAAATATTTTTTTAGTTGTGTTTATTAATATAATAGCTTATTTATTTAATTATCAAGTTAATTTGAATATATTTATATATATATTAGCTTTTCTTGTTATCATTTCATTTATAGCCATCATAATAGAATTATGTACTTATATTTTTAAAGAAATAAAAAATAGGAACTATTATTTATCATGATTTTTGCTTTTTCTCTTTATATTTTTTATATTAAAATTTTATTATTTCTGAGATTACTTTTATTTTAGATATGAGAATTATTTACATTTTAGTGATTATTTCTTAAAATCTTTTAGTACTATTCTAAATAATTTATTATTTGATTTTAGAAATTTTAATTGAGTTGTTTTAATTAATACATTTAATAACTTTTTTCCGAGCGAAGGTTATAGTCAATATTATATTTATAATTTTTTCCAATTTTTATCATGAATATTCTTATATAGGTTATTTAATTTATTTTCAAAGGATAAGTTATTACCAATATTATTAGTTTTAATTTATTTTTGAATAGAATTCTTTTTTATTATTTCTTATACTATTAGTTATGTAAATATAATATTAGCATCTTTTATTATATTTTTATTTTATTTATTTAAACTAGAAAAAGAAAAAGATACTCCGTCTTATATTTTTTATATATTATCATATTTATTTTTAATTACTTCTAGGCCAGATTTTTTCTTTTTGGCTTTAATTATAGAATTTTTAAATTCATATTTAAAAACAAAAAATATTATATCTTTGTGAAAAAATATCTTTTTCTATATATTTTTAATACCTTATTATTTTATAATTAATAATTATTTAAAAATTCATATATCAACTGACACTTGATTACTGTGAAAAACATATGAAACTGATAATTTTTGGTATATATTTTTTGATAAATTATTTAGTAATGAAGCTATTAATACATTATTGTTAAATATTAAATTTATATTTAGTGATATATTATTTTTTATATTATTTTTATTTATTTTTGTATCATTTATACTATTCCTATTTCTTAGAAAATATAAAAATTATTTTAATATAATATTTTTATTTACTTATTCTATATTTTTCTTTTTTATAGTTATCTCTATACATAGAGAATGATTTTTAGACAGTTTTTTTAAATATTTTTCCATTATATACTTAATAATATTTATTATATTCTGATTATTTATATTAAAAATATGAAATTTTTTAAAGAAACACGACCATAAGATAATGTTATATATTATATTACTAGTTTTTTTTATTTTTAATATACAAAGTAGTATATCAAATTATAATAAATTAATTTATTATGTTTATTCATGATATAGTAGTGAAGCTATTTTTGAATTAGCTACTAATAAATTATATAATAATATTAATTATAATATATATAAAACATTAATTTATAATAATATACTTTATAAAAATACATTTTTGGAACAAGAAATAAATAACTGATGCAAAAATATATTGATGTGAGATTTTTCTAATGATTATAATCAATTATTTAGTGAATATAGACTCAAACCAAGATATTATAAATATGTAGAAAATAAGGAGTGTATTAATTATATTAGTATAAGAGAGTGAAATTATATTAATTTTACAAATATTGATAATAAATTATTGAAAATCATAAACGATGATTTTGAAATAGTTAGGGTTTATGATAAATATATTGATGATAAATTTTGGTTAAATTTATATATATTAAAGAATAAAAATGTTAAATAATATTACTATTATAATTCCAATTTACAACGAAAAGAAAAATATAACACCTTTATTGATTTCTATTTTAAATATATATAAATGAGCTAATATATTGGTAGTAGATGATTTTTCTACGGATGATTCTATATCTAGTGTAATAAAATTAATAAAAAAAGATTACGCTAATATTAAAGTAATAGAGAAAGATAAAAAAATAGATAGTAAATGATTAACATTTTCTATTATAAAATGAATTAATTTAGTTAAAACAAAATATTTTATAGTAATGGATTGAGATTTTCAGCATCCTGTAAAGAATATACAAAACTTTATAAATTTATTTAATAAGTGAAAGAATATTGTTATTTGAGAAAGGAGTAAGATTGTATTTAAAGAGAAGGAATATAGGATCTTAATATCTAAAATTTGAAATTTATTTATAAATATAAGACTTTATAAGCAGTGATTCAAACTAAATGATCCTTTAAGTTGATTTTTTTGATGAGAGTCCATTATTTTTCAGAATATTATAAAAAACAATAAAAATATCTTTCTTTGATGAGGTTATAAATTTTTATTTGAGTTTTTAAAATTAATTAAGTTTTCCACATACAATTTATGAACTTTTAATTTTAATTTTTGAAAAAGAAAATTTTGAAATTCTAAAATTTCCATTATTGTATATTTAAATTTTATAAAGTGATTATTTAGGTAAAAATGGCAAATATATGATACATACAGGTTAATAGATATTGTAATAATGCATGTCATTTTTGTAGTAATCCAAGTAATTGAAATAATATTACTTATGAGAGAGGTATAGAGCTTATAAATGATTTTATAGATAGAAAATATAGATGAATAATTTTTACTTGATGAGAGCCAACTCTTTCACCAGATTTATCAAAATGGGTAAAGTATGCTAATGAAAAATGAATAGAGAATAGAATGATTTCCAATGGTATGATGTGTGCCAATTCAGATTTTGTAAAAAAATTAGCAGATTCAGGTTTAGAATTAGTTCATTTTTCAGTATATTCATATAATTATAAAATACATGATTTTTTAACTGATACACCATGAAGTTGGAAAAAACTTATGTTGAGTATTACAAATGCATTAAATCATGGGATAAGAGTACAAATAAATACAGTTATTAATCATTATAATGAAAAACATTTAGATAAAACAGTAAAATTTTTAGTAAAAGTTTTTCCTTCTATAAAACATTTTGTTTGGAATAATCTAGATCCATTAATGATGAGAAAAACAGATACAGCTTGGTCAACTATTCCAAATTTTGATAATTTTAAATATTCATTAAAAGAAGCCGCATTATTTCTAGAATCTACCTGAAGAACTTTTAGAGTAGAGAGAGTACCATTATGTTATATGGAATGATTTGAATGGTCTTCAACAGAAACTAGAAAAATAGTAAAAGAAGAAGAGAGAATAGTACATTTTTTAGATAATAGAGAAACAATATTTCAGGATTGAAACCATTGGATTCATGATAAGTTAGATATATGTAGTACATGTGATTTAAATAGTATATGTTCAGGTATTTATGAAAGGGAAAAATATTTTGAAAATGTAGATGTATATCCTAGAAAGTTAACTTTACAAAAGAAAAAAGAAATAATAGATAAAATAAAGAGTTAATTCTATAGAATTAACTCTTTTAAAAATATTATTATATTTATTAAAATAAAAGCTATTATCTTATTTCAGAAAAAATAAGTAATAATAAATCATAAAAAAATATATAATCAAAAAGAAAAAGAATTAAGAGTTTTTATTTTAACATTTTTAGTATATCAGTTTATTTTTCATATATGATATTTATTCACTAACTCATAACATTTTTTTATAATATTTACATCTTTTGTTGCTAATGGTCAATTTAAGTTTTTAAAATATTTTGTAGGATTAGGGTATAATATAAATTTCTCAGATTTTGTATCTATTTTTCAGTATGAATCTTTATCTGAATATCATAGTATTGTTTGATTTCAAAATAAAGTTATTAAATAATTTTTATCAATAATAGTTCATTTTTTTAAATCTTTTATATTTATAAATTTAGCTTGATTTATTACAAATGTTATTTTATAGCTGAAAAGAATTATTTTTATAAATATATATATAACTATATATAATGTAAATATTTTATATAATAAAGTACTTATTTCATTTGGATTAATTAAAAATTCTGAAATAATAAAGCTAATAAGTAATAAAGAAGTGAATATTAAAAAAATATTTCAAATAATTTTAATATTTAGCTTTAATTCTGATACAAGATACTTAGTAAACTTTAAAGAGATCAACTTTATTACATAAATAATTCAAATAAAAAATGATATAACTAAAAATATTAAATAAATATTATATTTTTCTATTAGTTCTTTTATTAATAAAAAATTTAAGTCACCATCTGTAAATATATTATTAAAAATATAAATTCTAAATAATCTAATACTAACAAAAATTATTAAAAAACTAATTAACCATTTTAATATAATAAAAAAACTTTTTCATCATTTTTTATTTTTATAATTGAACCATTTCTCACTAAAATCATGTTTTATATTAAAAAATAAATTTTTTGCATATCATTTATAAAATAGACATCTTCAAAAATAGAACCATATAAAATATAAAATTAAATATAATATTGCTAATAATGCTATATTTCAAATTAAAGGAATAATTCATATATTTGGTATAAAGAGAGTTAGAATTAATAAGTATTTAGCATTTCAGGCTGCCCATACTCATATATTATATAATATAAATGTTATTATGAATGTTAATATTATTTGCCATAAAAATAATATATAGTTTATATCAGGAAAATTTAAAAATATATAAATATAGAAAATAGGAATAAGTATCAGTAAATATTTTAAATATTTATTAGGTATTTTTTTATATTTTAAATCACTAGTTAAAATTCTATAATTTAAGTATAAAAAGGGTATTGATAGAAAAAGTAAAATATATTGCATTTGTAGATTTTAGATATACTATATTTATAAATATATCTAAATATATAGTAAAACAAAATGAAAAATACTGATATTAAAATTTGATACAATTGTAATAATTATTGTTATTTTTGTATTCAATGAGATAAAAGAAAAAAATATAAACCAAAAGCTTTATCAGAAATAAAAAATATATTAAAAAATGAATATGATATATGAGTAAGATGAGTGAATTTTACTTGATGAGAGCCAACTGTTCATGAAACATTACTACCAGGAATAGAGTACGCAAAAAAAATATGATATACACTTATAAAAATACAATCAAATTGACAAAATTTTTGAGATTTAGAATATTGTATAAAGTTAATAAAGGCATGAGCAAATTCATTTGAACCATCGATACATTGATTTAATGCCAAAACACATGATTATTTAGTTAAAACTCCATGATGATGGGAAAAAGTAGTTAGATGAATATATAATTTAAGGAAATTATGACAATATGTGACAATAAATTCTGTAATAACTAAACAAAATTATAAAGAAGCACCACAATTAGCAAAATTATTAGTAGGATTAAAAGTTAATTATTTTCAATATGCTTTTCCTCATATATGAGGAAGTGCTAGAAAATATGCTGAAAAGATTGTTCCTCAAAAATCAAAAATTATGCCGTATATTCATAAGTGACTTGATATAGGGGAAAATGCATGAATAACTGCTCGTACAGAAGCAATACCTTTTTGTTTTATGATTTGATATGAAAATCATATTTGAGAAAGATTTTTATGAGATTTTTCAATTCATGATGCAGCTTATAAAACAAAAAGTTACAAAGAATATAGATTAAATGAAGGAAAAATAAAAAGAAATGAATGTAGAAAATGCAGAGAATATAATAGATGTGAATGACCATGGAAAGAATATCCTGAATTATTTTGATGGAAGGAGTTTATAATTATCAAATAAAAAATGAAATTAAAATATTATGTTCTTTGAATTAAAAATTCACCATTACTAAAAGAATACTTAGAGGATTATTATAATTTATTATTAGAAAGACTAGATTTTTTAAAAAATAATAAAGTTTTAGTAAAAGAAATAAACTTATTAATTAGTACTAAAAATTCAAAACCTTTTATATTAAATGCAGATATATCATCACTTATTAATTATTTATATATTGAAATAACTAAAAAAGCTAAATCAAATTTAGAAAAACAGAATACACTCAAAAATGAAATAAATATATTATTATCTGAATGAATAAATTCACCAAATCTAATACAAAATAAATGAACAAAAATTGCTTGAACAAATATAAAATTAACAGCTTCAGATAATAATCCATATAATAAGCAAGAAGCCCATCCTGACCATGTAAAAGGTTGAGCAGTATCATGAAATTGGTGAGAAAAAACAGAAGAAGAATGGCTGGAAGTATATTCTAAAAGTTTTGAATTATTAAAAAAACTAGATGAATGAATTTATGATGAATTGAATCAAATTATAACAAAAATTGTTCCATTATGAACAGCTAGATCAATGCATAATTCAGCCTCATATAAAGAATGTATATGACATCTTTATATGTGATATACAATAAATGTTTCTACACCAGAAATCAATAATCTAGAAGCTATTATACATGAATCTTCACATAATAAACTAAATTTAATATTACAGTTTGATCCCTTGTTACTTAATCCAAGAATAGAAAAATATTATTCATCAATTAGGCCAGATGCTAGACCTTTGCAGTGAGTTTTTCTTTGATATCATGCATTTGCCCCTACTATGTATATTGTAATGAAAGCATATGTAGATTGATATTTATGAGATGATTTACAATGGCTTGAAAAAATTGTTTTATATTATATGAAGACAAAGTTCTTACAAAAAGTTATCAGAAAATATGCAGATTTTACAGAACTATGAAGAGAAATTTCAGAGGAAATAGACTACGTGATAACAAAAATGGATAAATTATTTGCTGAAATAAATCCTTCAAAAGAGCTTATATTAAGAGCTAAACAAAAACAAACAGAACATTTTAGAGAAGTAAATCACAATTATCCTCATTTAGAGTACTAAATATTTGCAAAAAATCACTAAATATGAGAAAATAATAGAGAATTAACTTATATCTCTATTACTTTTTATGAGAAAATTATTATTATTATCAATTATTTGGTTTTTAATACCTCAAGCATTTGCATGAACAATAACTAGTTGGAATTCAACTTCTGGTTTAACAAACTGTACTTCTACGTCAGATTCAGTTCCTACTACTAATGACACTACAGTCGTAACAAATTGAACAAATAGGGCATGTACTGAACATAAGTATTATTCTAGTGATGATTATACTAAAAGTGTTAGTCAATGAAGTCATGTAACATGTAATGCTTGAGATAAAGCTATTAGTTTAACATGATCATGGCCAACAAAAACACTTAATTGTAGAAAATATGATGATACAGCCCCAACATCTCCAAGCATAACTTCAACAACTCATGTAGATAATACATGGGATAATGTTGATGATGCGATTATGTCAATAACAGCATGATTGTCATGACCAAGTCCAGCTACGACATATTATTGTAATGATACTTTGAATTCATGTAATCCAGCTACACCTGGTACATCAACAACACTTGTGAATTTATCAGAATGAGTACATTATTTTAGGGCAAAAACATGTGATACATGATGATGTAGTTTAATTGTATCATTTATTTTAAAAATAGATACTAGTCCAGCAGGGAATCCAACAATAAATTCATCTAGTCATACACATAATACATGGGTTAATAATGATGAAGCAATAATGTCAATTGGACATTGAACTTACTGACCAGATGTTAATCATACAGCATTTTATTGTAATGATACTACTAATACATGTGATCCTCAAGTTGTAGGAAATACATGACATAATAAAACACTTACGGGTTTAGCAGATGGTATACATTATTTTAGAGCACAAATGTGTGATACATGATGATGTGGGTCGATAGTATCATTTACCTTAAAAGTAGATACTAGTTTACCAGGTATCCCAACTATAACTTCACTTTATCATATAAATGATATATGGGACGCAGATAACGCTGTAACTATGAATGCATCAAAATGAGTAGAATGACCTAGTACTTCAACTATATACCATTGTCTTTGAATTAATTCATCTTTGTGTAATCCAACTGGTAGTGCATCATTACCAATAAGTCATTGAACTTTAGTAGACTGACAACATTATTGGAGAGCTAAGGTGTGTGATACATGATGATGTAGTTCTGTAGTTACTTTTACTATAAGAATTGATACAAAAGTACCAACTATTTGAGACATATTATGACTCAGCCCATCAAATAATGCAAATTTAGTGGCAGGTTCTGCAACCTTTTCTTTTAATGTATGAGTTAATTGATGATCACCTATAACTTCTATAAAGGCATTTTTTGAAGACTATACGAAAGGTGACGATAGTTTTAATTGAATTGAATCATCTAATAATTGAACATGGATCGAAAATGAGATTTTCGAAAATGTAGATTTAGCTAGAGAAGCTAACTGATCAAGAATATATACTTTAAGAGTGAGTGATATTTGTGATGAATTATATTGTGCTTGAGACTCATTAGATTCAACTTTATTAAAAGATTATACTTTTAATATTTATGCTAATTGAAACTTAGCATCTTGAACAAAAGAAATAAATCCAGTAGACTGGAATAATATTCATAATATCAATAACGATAATGTAGCGGATGGTACTATAGACCGTTTACAAATAGTATTAAATGATGAATACTGAAATGCAATAGTTCCTGCTTCATGAATAACTAGGACAATAGATTTTAATTTTGATGTTACAAATACACTTAATTATGACCAGTTGAATGATAATTGAGATGCAGTTGATTTAAGTATACCATCTGATTCCTTAAATTATACAGATAGACTACCAACAGGTTTAACTTCTTTTAATAATGAACCATCTACTAATTGAGATTATGATTTTAATTTTAAAGTATATGCTCCAACTCAAACTTTTGATCCAATATTATATAATTGAAATTTTATTATAAATGAGATTACTTATGATATTAATGATCCTACATTTTGAAACTTTATATGAACACAGGTTAATAATTCATTAATAAACTTTGTATTCAAACCAGCATTTACAACAACTATTACATGAGAATTAACAAGTAGTTGATTTATAGAGTGAAGAACACAAACATGAAGCTTAGAAATTAATGATCTTTGAATTGGTCGTCCATTAAGTAATTTTGCAAGTAAGAATTTATTATTTGTCCAAACTTGAGCTATTGAATCTACTTATTTTACATGATCTTGAATAATTACAACAGTTGATTCAGATAATGTTGATAAAAGAATTAACACTACTTATACTGCAACTAACTTGTATGTAAATGATGGTTTATTTATTAATCTTGAAACATTCTCTACCTATATATTAAAAACATTATTTACTCTTTTACCATGACCATGATTTATAGATGATATTAAAAATATTTATTTATATCAATATATTAGTTATTCATTAGATTGAAAAGCTATTATCTATAAAGCAGGGGAATTAAATAGTACTAATACACAAAATATAGAAATATTTAAAGTGTTTTGAATTACAAATATAGATACCGATAAAGTAGAAGATTTAACAGCTAATCAATCTACAGAAGATGTTCATAATCTTGCCTGAGAAATAAATAAATCTAATTTAAAAAGAGACCTTAGAAAGAATGCTATAAATACAGTAAAAGTAATTAATCCAACAAATACAGGTGCCTTGATAAATGATTTATCATGAAATGTATGGGATTCAGCTAACGGTTGAGTAATATTGGGTGATATAATATATTATTGAGATATGTGATGAAATAATGTTATATTAGATGAAACTTTTGTTACGGATATTACTTGAAGAAAAACGATTATTGTAGAGTGATGAAATTTATATATAAAATCAAATATAAAAAATTCTACTACTAGTGATATACTTTGAGTAATTGTATTACAAGATGATGCTTGAAACTGATGAAAATTATATGTTGATACAGAGGTTAATGAACTTGATGCTGTGATATATACGGATAAATCAATTATTAGTTGATATACAATTACATGAACATTTTATGAAGTAGATTGAAGTACTAATAATTCAATAACACAAAATCAATTATATATATATGGTTCAATATTTTCTGAAAATACTATATGAGGGTCTAGAAAAAGCCCTCCAGTATGTCCATTTTGGACAGAGGCAATATCTTGATTTAATTGTAATATAACAGAAGCTCAAAAGTATGATTTTAATTATTTAAGATCATGAACTGATAACCCAGAATTTATAGATACTGATGGTACAATTTACCCAGTAGTTATCAAATATAACTCGGCATTACAATCAACACCACCACCACTATTTGATAAATAATAAAAAAACTAACTTTTAAAAGTTAGTTTTTTTATTAGAAAAATTTTATTTTATCAGCATTTGGATGCTCTCTTAATTTCTCAAGAGTCTTTGCTTCTATTTGTCTGATTCTTTCTCTGGTAACTCAGAATTCTCTACCTACTTCTTCTAGTGTATGTACATCACCTCAATCAAGTCAGAATCTCATTATGATAATTTTTCTTTCTCTAGGAGTCAGAAAATCAAGCATATCATATAAATTATCTTTTAATAAATTCATATTTGTCTGAGTATCTGGAGTTGGGTTTTTATCATCTTCGATAAAGTCTCATAGGGAAGTATCTTCTTCTGATCAAACTGGAGCATCTAGAGAAAGTATATCTTGAGAAATTCTCATTATTTGTCTTACTTTTCTTATATCCATATCTAGCTCAGTTGCCAGTTCTTCCATAAGAGGTTCACGAGTAAGTTCTTGTGTTAGTCTTCTGTAAGTATGAGTAAATTTATTAATAGTTTCAATCATATGAACTGGAACTCTGATAGTTCTAGCTTGGTCTGCAATTGCTCTAGTTACTCATTGTCTTATCCACCATGTTGCATATGTAGAAAACTTAAATCATTTTTCAGCATCAAATTTATCTACAGCTCTAAATAATCAAACATTTCATTCTTGAATTAGATCTAGAAGTCCTAGACCTCTTCACATATATTTTTTAGCGATAGATACAACTAGTCTCAAGTTGGCAGAAGCTAATTTTTTTCTAGCTTCCATGCTACCTGCTTTTATTTGTCTTCAAAGAGTAATTTCTTCTTCTGAAGTTAATAATTCAACTCTTCAAATCTCATTTAGGTACATTCTAATAGAATCATCACTTATTTCTGAAAGAGAAACTGATTGTTTTGTATCCTTTTTTACTTTTTTATCAGAACTGAATAGATTATCTTTATCTAAATTATCAACTATATCTATTTTAAGTTGTAAAAATCTAGTATAAATATCATCAAGTAAGTCAATATTATCTTCAGCGTTTGGAACAGCTGACATAACCTCATCTTGAGTAACAGCTCCATCCTTTTTACCTTTTTTCATTAAGTCGCATATAGCATCAGGCATTCATTCAAGATATTTTTCTGGAACTTTTATATCTATAAATTCTTGTAATCATTTTCAGACTCTTCTTTTGTCTTCGCTTCTATCTTTTGGTAATTTACCTAATCATTTTTCTTTTTGTAAACAAACTGCTATTTCCTGTCAGTCTTCTGTCAGTTCAATATTTTCTAATTCTTCTAATTCTTCAGAACTAGGCTCATCATCTCAGGCTATATCTACTTCTTTTTTATCATTTTTTAAGTCCTTATTATCTCAGAGATTAATTTTTTTTAGTTCATCAAAATTTAATCATGCCTTTTTTAGATCATCTAAATCTATTTGATCTAAGTTAATTTCTTCTACTATATTATTTTTTTTTGTATCTTTTTTTACGCTCATTCAGATTTATTGTTAATATATATGTTCTATTGTTTTAACCTTTATACAAGGTAATATATCAATTTTAATAATACAAAAAATTCCTTCATAGTAATGAATTTGAAGGAGTAAAAAGTTATTATTTATTTGTTTTTTTCATCTTTAAAAGAAATTAGACTTCTTTTTCGGGAACTATTATATAAGAAACGGCTATAAAGGCAAGTTTATTTTATACCAAATTTTTTTGCCTCATTTACTAGATGAGTATATTTTATGAATGCTTCTGGATTACCAGAATTCATTGCTTTTTTTAGGATTGTAACTAATTTTTTATATAACTCACGATTTAATCATGTTGTTATTTTTAATAGTTCAGTTTCTGAATGATCTTCATTTGTGTGACTAGTTTCTGCTTCCAACTTAAGAGAAATTCATCTAAATCTTTCTTTTTTATTTAACTCTAGGGAATTTATATATCAGGTTCATTCTTCTAATATAGCTTTTAAATCAGATCATAGTCATTCTTTGAATAATATATGTTTATTAAAAAATACTAGATTCTTATCATTTAACAAACAATATCAAATTACTAAATCTTCACTTGTAACTTTATCAGTTTTTATTTTATTTTCTTTTGATGTATTTGTTGTATATCTAATTCTATTAAATGAGTCATAAATTATATTTTCATTTATATCTAGTAATTTTGAGATTTCTTTTAGGTAAAAATCTTTTTCTATATTATCAGAATATGATTTTACTATATCCAAAAGCTCAGCTAATACTTTCTTTTTTTCATCTATACTAGTTAAATCAAAGCTAGATTTTTTTATATAATATCAAATAGGAGTTAAGGCAGCAGATATATACTCATTAAAATCTTTTCAAGATTTAACTATATCATCTGGATCTTTTCATTTAGGGAGGGAAATTATTTTCACTTCAAATCAACTATTTTTCATTTTTTCTAATGCTGCTTTTGTAGCCTTATCTCATGCTGAATCTCAGTCAAAACAAAGAAATACCTTTTTTGTTAATCTTTTTATTAGAGTCAAATGTTTATCCGTCAAAGCACTTCATGAAACAGCTACTGTATTAAAAAAACCAGCTGCTTGTAGAGCGATAGTATCCATTTGTCATTCAGTAATTATTACAAAATCTTCTTTTGAAATAGCGGTTCTAGCATTAAATAATCAGTATAAAATATTTGATTTATCATATAAATCAGAAGCTGGAGAATTTAGGTATTTAGGTTCTCATGCTCATAATATTCTGGCTGTGAAAGCTACAAAATCTCATCTAGCATTTTGGATAGGGAAGATTAATCTATTAATAAACTTATCTTTTTTAGTATTTATATCTAGAAAAATATTTGATTGCTTAATCAAATCATCATCATATTTTTTTGATTTTAGATAATTATATAATTCCACTCAGCTGTCAGCATATCCAAAATGGAAATCTTCCATTACTTTTTCATTTAATCATCTATCAAATACATATTTTTTTACTTCTGGATATTTTTGCAGAGCACTTTTATAATAGTTTACTGCATCTTTATATAGAGAGTAAATATTCTTTTTTGCCTCATATTTTTCTTTGTTAAAATTTGTATTAACTGCAATTCATGTATAGGCACCTAGGATTTCTATAGCCTCTTTGAATTCACAATTTTCTATATCCATTACAAATTTTATAGGTCACCCTCCTTTATGACAACCAAAACAATAGGCTATTTGTTTAACAGGAGATACCATAAAGCTAGGAGTTTTTTCATTATGACCAGGAAAAGGGCACACAGATTTATAATTAACTCAAGCTTTTTTTAGAGTTGAATATTTATTTACTAGTTCTACTATATCTATTGCTGATTCTAAATCTTCTGATATGCTCATTTATTTCTTTATTATTAATAGCTAATACTCTTTATTATTCAGAAAAATATTTTAACAAGAAACTTAGAGCATTAACTATAGATTGTATATCAAGGTATTGCGAAAAGTTTTGTTTAAATATATATTTTTGAATATATAGATATTATTAATATTTATTTTAAATGATTTAAGTATTTTGTAAAGAAAAAACTGATCTTTATTAATCAATTTTTAATTTTTTTAGTATATTTTCTCTGAATATCCTTATATTTTTTTCATTAGTTTGCTGAGTTTTGTAAATTGAATTGCTTCATTTTAAAATAGTCCTTCATATATAATTATTAATATTAATTGGAGGAATGAAGTTTTTATTATTAATATTTTCAAAACATTGTATTTTTCTAAGTAATTTAGTTTCATTTATAGATAAAAATAAAAATGACTCAATTTTACTTTTAATACTTTCATTGGATATATAATCAAATAAATCTTTATATCAGTTTATTTGCATATTACATTCATTAATTATTCAATTATTTACTAATCATTCACTTATTTGTTTATCTAACGAGCTATAAATAATATATTTTAAAGAGTCATCTAGTTCATAATTATCTATGAAATAATTAATAGTATTTAAATTAATATCTGAAATACTTATAATAATAAGGCTTAATATTAAATCTGCATCTGCTTTATTTATTAAATTATCTATAAAATTTTGGTAATTCAATAATATATTGATTCATTTTTCATATTCTCATTCTTCAAAATAATAATATGATACATACCTAATAGCTCTAGAATATTTAATTAATCATAAATATGAAATATTCTCTCATTTTATTCAAGTGTATTCAGGTGTATGTAAAATAAAATCTTTCTCATTGATTTTTTTATATTTTATACTATTTATAGTAATAAAGTTTTTGAATTGGTTAAAGCTATTTTGATCTAGAATAGTAGGATCATTTTTTATCATTTTATCTAATTCTTCTTTACAATATTCTTTATTATAAGTATCTAATTTATTTACTCTTTTATCTTTAAAGGTACATTTACTTAATAAATCAAAATATGATAATTTTAATTTTTCATTTAAATTTTCACCTAAATTATCGTTAAACTTTTTAAAATCAATAAATCAATTATTTTCTGAATATGGATTTTCACTATAGTGTCTTGTATTTAAGAAGTCACTAGCTATATTAAACTCATCTTCTTTATATGAGCCTAGACTCGATAAGTATATACTTGTTAATAGTATAATTAAAGATATAAAACTTATAATAAATAAGATTTTTAGGGTTTTAAGTATATTGTTTAAAACGGTTTTTAATTTAGTCATGTTTTTTTCTTCTTTTATGATAATTTTCTCTTTTTTTTGTTAAATCTAAAAATAAGACAAGATCTCAACTACTAGTTTCTATTTCTAGAAATCATCTAGTATTTCCATCCAAAGTTTTTCAACGATTACGATTATATTGATTCTTACTCTTTATTTGAAAAGTATTTGAATATTTTCATCTATAATTAAGTGTTTTAATATCATTTCATCAGTTATATTCTATAGGGATTATTCTTTTATCTATCCTATTGTCCAAGTGGCTATCCATTATTTCTATATGAAGTTCATATTTATTATCTCATTTATTTGATAATAATACTTTTTTACATCATATAGGGAGGCGTCTAGTTTTTTTTATTAAAAATAATTCACGATATCTTTTCTTTAAATACCCTCATAGTATTTTAAAATCTATGTTCGCATAAATTTCACTTGATTTTTTTGTAATTTTTAATTTTTTCCTAGTAAAAACTTTTGTAGATTTTTTTAGTCATTTTAAGTTACTTTTTCTTTGTTTTTTAGTCATTTTTAAGTTTTATATATATTTAACTTAATTTTAACATAATTTTTTTATATTTTCAAAAAAATAAATTAAAAACCACTTTATTATAATGTAAAGTGGTTTTTTCTTGTCAAAACAGAGAAAAACAATATCTTTAAAAGATATAAAAACTAATAAAAACAACTAAAATGAATCAACAAAAAACAAACAAACAAGCCTTCACACTAGTAGAATTAATAGTAGTAATATTAATCCTAGTAATCCTATGAACAATAGCCTTCATATCATTGCAATGATATTCAAAAGATGCTAGAGATTCTACAAGACTATCAAATATGTCAGCAATTAAAACAAGTCTAGAATTATTTCATATAGATGCCTGAAAGTATCCAGACCCAACAGAAGCACAACCAGTAACTTTTAGTTGATGATTAGCATGGTATCAATGAATATTTGGTAATTCTACATTTATAAATGTAGATAAACTAAATAGTATACCAAAAGATCCTCTAACGGATAAAGAATACTCATACTCAGTTCTAAATACAAAACAAGAGTTTGAACTATCATGAATCTTAGAATGAGATGAATACTGATTAAATGAATTAAATACAGAAACTTATGCTGCAGAAAAAACAGCAAAAGCAATGATTAGATGAACATATAATTGAGTATCATTAAGAATAAATACAAATGCTACATCATATGTACTAGCAATACCAAGTATTACAACATCAATAGATTTAAGTATAGAATGAAATAGAACACTAGAAACAATAATTCCAGCAAGACAAATAGTAATATCAAATTATCAAAACCTACCATCAAACTATGTAGATACAATCTATAATTCAGATAAAGCAACAGAAGATGTAGATTACAAAATAACAAAGGATAATCTAATAGAAAATATAGTAGTATTTGAATGAGATTTAGACAATCTAACACCTACAGTATTAATAACAAATCTGCAAGAAGCCTATTCATGAACAACAGTAAAAGAAACAGATCAAGTGAATGAATTAATGTCTATAGATCCAGTAAATGGAATAACAGAAAGAATAGATAATTTCTGAGTAAATTTCATAAATCATTACTTGTGATGAACGGCAGAGACAAGAATCTATAATACTTGCGCATGAATAGCTCATAATACAACAAAAGCATACTACACACAAGATACAGTAAGTTTTACAATATGAACATGTAATGGAGTTAAACAAGACTATGTATGTATAGACTGAACATGGAAAGATGGAAATACAGTATTAAACCCAGCAACATATCCATATGATACATGTAGTATAGATTGAGCAGTAGATTGTACAATACTAGCTACACCAGTTAGTCACGGAAATAGTCTTACGGTATATTCACAAGACTCACTAGCCTGGGATGCAGTAGAAGAATGTACAGACTGATGAATACAGTGATCAATACTGTGTACAGACTGAACAGAAAGTTGAGATACATGATATTGATTTACAACATGTGCAAAATGAATAGCAAACAATTGTTTAGCAAATGCAAGCTTCTGAACTTTACAAACATATAATGTACCAGCACTTAATCATGCTGAGACATTTACAGGACAAACAGATGTATTAGAAAATAATGGAACATACAGATATACAATGGATGCTTTATGTAATAATTGAACATTAAGTCCATCAGAAACATGACCAGTATTACAAAATTGTGATACAAATTATACTGCAAGTTGAAGTACATGTTCTGCAGATTCACAAACTGTAGCATGTTGATGAATAATTCCATCAAATGCAACAGAAACAACATCAACATGATATTTACAAACATGGAATGGAACTATTTGGGATCCAACAATATTATGGTGAGAGAGTCAAGCTACATGTGATTTCAATTGTGATACTAACTATACTTGGAATAGTTGAAGTTGATCATGTGATGCTAATACACAAGCATTTAGTTGTGCAGCTAAACCAGTTACTTGAACAATATGGAATACAGTAGATAATTATACTCAAACATGGGATTGAAGTGATTGGTTACCAATAGATACTGTAACAACATATAATCCAACATCTAGAACTGATCAATGTAGATATACTTGTGCTACTAATTATACATGGGGATGAACAACTTGTGAAGCAGATACACAATCTTGTAGTATAGATAATTGAGTTTGAACACAATTATGGAATGGAACATCATGGTGAACATGTATAGCTACATATTGTTATGGATGATTTACATGAGCATGAACATCTGCTTGTACATGGATATGAGATATGTTATTACAAGCTAGTGATCCATTGATTGCTCAAAAAGAACCAGTTTATCCTGTAAAAGTTTGATCATGAACTTTTAACACAATTTGATATGAAAGATATTTTACATCTTGATTTATTCCAATTGATACTACAAAAACTTATAAATTAACATGAGATTTTCAATCACAATGAGCAATTGATAGTAGACTTCTTTTTTGATTTGCTCCTTATGATATAAACAAAGAAAATATATTACCACAACATGTTTATAGGATTTGAAATGTATGAACTATCAGTTCATTTGATGATAATACAATAACTACAGATACAACTCTTGTATGATGGAATGGCTCTTGAAGTTATGCTTATCAAAGAATATTGGCATTTTATTATGACTGAGACACTACAAAAATACCAGATATTACTGTATTTAAGGATGATACATATTCTACTGTAATATGAGAATGAACATTTTTAGAAACATCTTGAACTGATATATTATTAAATTATCCATTATCAGCAGAAATAGTATCTAATATAATTCCATGAGTAACAAAAGTATGGAATCATTCTTCATGATGAACATATATTTATACTCATAACATATATGTGCCTAATACATTAACTACATATAATTCAGCTGATATGACTTGAGAAGCATGGTGATTACCAACTACTCAATTTAGAATTTGAACAAAATATGTTAAAGTCTTATTATGGCCAAATTATGGACAAGATATTACTTCAGAATTAGATTTTAATAATATACATTTTAGAGAGTTGCCTTAACTATATTTTTGATATTATAAATAAACTTTGTATACTAATACAAAGTTTATTTTTTTATAAAAAATGATGTTTGTAGTTATAGATTGAATAGATGGATCAGGGAAGTGAACTCAAGTAAAACTTTTAGAAGAAAATCTTAAAAAAATATGAAAAACAGTAAAAGTTTTAGATTATCCTAGATATGGAGAAAAATCAGCTTTTGCAGTTGAAAAATATTTAAATTGAGATTATGGTAAGGACGTAACAGCAAAACAGGCGAGTATGTTTTATGCAATTGATAGATACGATGATAGTTTTAATTTAAGAGAGGATTTTAAAAAATATGATTTTATAATTAGTAATAGATATGTTTCTGCTAGTATGATTCATCAGGCTGGGAAAATACAAGATAAAAAAGAAAGAGAAGAATTTTTAGACTGGTTAGAAGAGCTTGAATATGGTATTTTCTGAATACCTAAACCAGATAAAACAATTTTTTTAAATGTTAGTCCAAAGATGAGTCAAAAACTTGTTTTAATGAAAGAAGAAAGGGAATATCTGAAGAATGGAAAAAAGATGGATATACATGAAGAAGATAAAAATCACTTAATAAATGCACATGCTTCTGCTATGGAAGTGGTAAGTAAATATGATTCTTGGATAAAAATAGATTGTGAAAAAAATTGAGAAATGAGGAGTATAGAGGATATAAATAGAGATATTATGGGGGAAATATTGTAGCCTCCTTCCTTTTAAAAGGAAGGAATTCAAGGATGGATTACTTAATTATATACCATGCAGTCAACAAAACAAACATGAGATTCATGAGAAGTTATTGCTATAAAATATCTTCAAAAGAAATGATATTCTATTTTAGATACAAATTTTAAGTTTTGAAGGTTCTGAGAAATAGATTTAATAGCTAAAATAGATGATTTAGTAGTATTTATAGAAGTTAAATACAGAAATAATACTAATTATTGAATACCAGAAGAGTCTATAACTGCAAATAAACTTAGAAAATGTAGAAAAACAGTAGAATATTATGTTGTTAAAAATAAATTAGATTTTGAAAAGATAAGATTTGATGTCATAACTATTCTGAAATGACAGGCAAGTTACAAGATTAAACACTATAAAAATATAGAGATATAAAATAATGAAAAGACCAGATAACCCATATAGAATATTAGTAGAAGAGCATGAAAAAATACTTGATGATGAACAGGATTTATTTAAAAATAAAGCTTGAAAATGGTCAGAGTATTTTTGAAATACAAAACCAATATTCTTAGAAATATGAACATGAATGTGAAATTTTTTTTCTAAAGAAGCATCTAGAAATTTGGATAAAAATTTTATTTGAATTGAGCTTAAGTACAAGAGACTTTATAATTCAGCTGAAAAATCAATTGCACTGTGAGTAAAAGATTTTATAATGTTAAAGACTTTTGGGCAAAACATAGATAAAATTTTTGCTGCAGTTGAAATAGATAAAACTTATGTATTTTTTCCAGATCCATGGGGGAAAAAAGATAGACAAAAAAAACATAGATTATTCCAAGAACAATTTATAAGGGATTTATATGAAAGAACTAAAGTTTGATGAAAACTAGTTTTTAAGACAGACCATTTAGAATACTTTGAGACAACAATTGCTCTATTTGAAAAGATTTGATTATGGAATACAAATATTAAATCCTATGATTATGAAAAAGAATTGGAGCATTTTGAAACCAAGGATATGACCGAATTTGAACATATTTTTAGGAGACATAAAATGAAAATAAACTATGTAGAGTTTGAAAAATAAATTTTAATTTTTATAAAAAAACATTATGACAAAAATAATAGATTCTTTAAATTGGAGATATGCTACTAAATCATTTGATACTACAAAAAAAGTTTCTAATGAAGATTTAGAAGAAATTATAGAAGGTTTTAGACTTACAGCATCAAGTTTTTGATTGGAGCCTTGGAAATTAATTATTGTAGAAAATGAGGGATTAAAAAATGAATTAGTAAATTATTCTTTTGGACAAAAACAAGTATGAGAAGCATCACATGTTTTAGTTTTTACAAGAGTTTTAAGTATAGATAACAACTACGTAGATAAATCTTTAGATAATATGTCATCCATTACAGGGGCTTCTAGAGAAAATTTAAAATGATATGAAGATGTTATTAAGTGATTTGTTTCTAAGTCTAGTGACGAAGTATTAACGTGATGGGCTAGAGAACAAGTATTTATAGCACTATGAAATGTTATGAATGTTTTAGCTGAGAAGTGAATAGATTCTTGTGCTATGTGATGATTTGATTCTGTAAAATATGATGAAGTTTTATGATTAAAAGAAAAAGGCTTAGCCTCAGTTGTAGTACTTCCAATTTGATATAGAAGTTGAGATGATAAATATTCTAAATATCCAAAAGTTAGGTTTTCTAGAGAAGAAATAGTAGAAATAGTTAAATAATTTTTATATATAAATATTATGAATAGTTTTTTTGATATAAAATCAGTTTGAATAGTTTGATCTTCCGAAATTGAGTGAAAAATAGGGAATAGTTTAATTAAAAACTTGAGTAATTTTAATGGTGAAAAATTTTGAATCAATCCAAAGTGATGAGAATATGATGGAATTAAATTTTATAAGTCTATTGAAGAACTACCAATTGTGCCAGATATATTAGTATTTACTATCCCTGCAAAATTTGTAGCAGATTCTTTAATAGAGGCCTGAAAAAAATGAGTTAAAAGAACCATAATTATTTCAGCTTGATTTAAGGAAATTTGAAATATAGATGGGGAGAATGAATTAATAAAAATATCAGAGAAATATGCTATTGACTTACTTTGACCAAACTGTTTATGATATGTTGATACAGAAAAAAAATTAAATCTAAGTTTTTGAACTAAGCAGTTAAAAGCTTGTGCTGGTTGAAAATGTCAGAATATTGCATTAGTTTCTCAAAGTTGAGCTATGGCGGTAGCTCTTACCGATTGGGCACTTTCAAGAAAAATGTGATTTAGCAAAATGATTTCAATGTGAAATAAGGCATGATTAAATGAAAATAATCTATTATTAGAATTAGAAAGAGACAATCATACAGAAGTAATAGCTCTTTATTTAGAAAGTATAGAGTTGTGAGAAGAGTTTTTTCAAATCACTAAAAGATTATCAAAAAAATATCCTATTATTTTAGTGAAATCTGGTATTTCTGAAAAATGACACTTAGCTGCAAGTTCTCATACATGAGCACTATCATCACAAAAAGAAATATTATTTACAGCATTTGAAAATGCATGAATACATTATACTCAATCATTAGAAAATTTCTTTTTGTGGAGTCAAATTTTTTCAAAAACTAATATTGAAAATGTGTCAGATGAGTTAGTTATTATAACCAATGCTTGATGACCATGAGTAATGGCTACAGATCATACTGAGTTATATGATGTTAAATTAACCGAATTTTCAGATTCAGAAAAAGAGATATTAAAAAGTTGATTAGCTGAAGCCGCAAGTGTAGCTAATCCAATAGATATTATATGAGATGCAACGTCAAAAACTTATGAACAAATACTTAACAATTTAACAAAAATTGAAAAGAAAAGATCAATTTTGATAATGCTAACAGCTCAATCAATAACTGATGTGGGAAATATAGCTGAAGTAATAGTAGATTTTAAAATACAAAATCCAAAACAGTTTATAATGGTAACTTTTATGGGTGGGCATTGAGTAGAAAAATGAAGATCAATATTATCTGAAGCCTGAATTCTAGAGTATGATTATCCTAAGAAAGCAATAAGAGCATTTTCGAGATTAATTATCCAAAATAAGTGGCAAGAAAAAGAATTAGAAAAAGAAATTAAATTTAAATTACCAGATAATTTAGAAGACTTAAAAAATAAAGTAAAACAGGAAGAAAAATTTTGTTCTAACTATTTGACTTGAGACATATTAGAAGCATTTAATATTAATTATATAAAAGAATTATTAGTTAATTCAGCAGATGAAATAGATAAAGTATATGATAGTTTAAATGCTGATTTGCTTGTAGCTAGGATTAGCTCACCAGATATTCCACATAAATCAGATGTGTGATGAGTTATTTTAAATATTTGATCAAAGGATGAATCAATAAAAGCTTATAATAGTATATTACAAAATATAAAGAAACATGTTCCTGATGCTCAAATAAATTGAATTACATTTTCAAAAATGGCAATTAGAAGTCATTTATCTAGAGAAATTTTTGTGTGATTTAAAAGGGATAAAAGTTTTTGAAATATATTAATAGTATGAATGTGATGATTATTTGTAAATATATTTGAAGATGTATCTAGAAGAATTTGAATAGTTTCAAAATCAGAAATAAAAGTAATGTTTAAGCAACTTAAATTTTATCCAATTTTAAAATGAACGAGGGGTCAAGAGTGAATAAACTTTGATAAACTAATAGATATAATATTTAAATTACAGTTCATATTTAAAGAGTTTAAGGATATTACAGAAATAGATATAAATCCAATATTTTCAGATGAAAAAGAATCAATTATAGTTGATGCAAAATTTTATTTATAATAAATTTAAGGATAGTTTAAGCTATCCTTTTATTATGTCTAAAAATATGTATAATATAATTATAAACATTGCCTAATTATTTCTCCCTTTTTCAAAGGGAGTACCCGCAGGGGGAGGGATTAAAACCTAAATATATAAAAAATCATGAAAAAATTCTGTTTAAATCTTAAAA
>Ga0233441_1000185_pt1 | contig 83159 bp, 65 predicted proteins | sample SI_123_September_4_FD_182781 | JGI IMG/M metagenome (GOLD analysis project Ga0233441, IMG submission 182781) | Seawater microbial communities from Saanich Inlet, British Columbia, Canada - SI_123_September2016_135_MG | ecosystem: Environmental > Aquatic > Marine > Inlet | place: Canada: British...
GTCTGAGAGGTGTTTTTTGCAGAGCACCTCAATAAACGTGAAGCTGATCGAATTTTTCGAAAAACCCTGTCAAGCACTTTTTGTACAAATTTAGGCTTGTCTGCATGGGCTTTTTGAGAAGTTACGAAAAGGAAAAAGAACCTCATGTCAATCGACCTGCAACAGGTGGCTATTAACCCCACCGGAGTCACCCCGCTATACCAATCGGACGCGCACTCCATCTACTGGGTTGGGGTGGCGGAAGAGAGCGCCTTTCGTTGTAATGTCTACTTGATTGTTGATGGGGACGAGGTGATTCTGGTTGACCCCGGTAGCCGTGCCCATTTTGCGCAGGTAAAAGAGCGTATCTCCAGCGTGATCGACCCAATGAAGGTGACTGGCGCAATCGTCTGCCATCAAGATCCCGATGTGGCCGCATCGCTACTCGACTGGCTGGCCCTGAACCCTGCGATAAAGGTCTACACCACACCGCGTACCCATGTGTTATTACCCTATTATGATATCGAATATGACTATGTAGATGTCGAGGAGAATAGTGAGGTGACGCTCCCCTCCGGTGCGGTATTGCGCTTTATCGCCTCGCCGTTTCTCCACTTTCCCGGTGCCTTCACCACCTATGATGTCGCCACTCAGGCGCTCTTCTCCGGAGATATCTGGGCCGCGCTGGACAGTGACTGGTCGCTGGTGGTGAAGGAGAATTTTGACAGCCATCGTGACAGCATGGATCTGTTTCATATGGACTATATGGCCAGCAATGTTGCCTGCCGAGGCTACGTAAAGCAGTTGGATGGTCTTGAGATTGACGCCATTCTGCCGCAGCATGGATCTATTATTGACTCTAAGTTTGTAAAAGAAGCTGTTGATTATCTAGAAAATGTACGTTGTGGAACAGACCTGGTGTATCCGGAGTTCTCTTGATCTTCACACCTTTATATGAGTGAACAGAATGTGAGTGAACAGAGTGCTAATGACCCGGAGCTGATCCAGCTGCGGCGTACCAACCGTATGCTCCAGCAGCGGGTCAAGCAGGCTGAGCGTATTCGCAAACAGTGGAGTGCGGCGGTGCTGCAGCTTGAAGAGTCGCACGAGCGCGAAAAGCGCATTAGCCAGCAGCTGGTCGAAAAAGAGAGTTTCCTCTCCAGTATCACCGGCAGCATGAATGAAGGGGTCTACGTGATCAACAATGACGGGGAGCTCACCTTTATGAACCCCAAGGCGGAGGCCCTGCTGGGGTGGACCCAGAGTGAGTTGTTGGGAGAGGATGTGCATGCACGGGTTCATGCGCCTCGAGCGGATGGTAGCCTGCTGGAGGTGGCGCACTGTCCGGTACATAAAACCCTGCTGGATGGCAGGCACCACAGCACCGAAAAAGATTGGTTCCAGAGTAGGAGCGGAAACTCTTTTCCGGTTGCCTTCTTCTCCTCTCCGCTGATGGAAGACGGTGTACAGCGGGGGGCAGTTGCCGTATTTCGTAATATTGAGCAGGAGCTGGAGATGGAGCAGCGCCTGATTGAGACCGAAAAAATGGCCTCTCTCGGTGGCATGGTGGCCGGTGTGGCACATGAGGTCAATACACCGGTGGGGGTGGGGGTGACCGCAATCACCTACATCAGTGATGAGACCAAAAATTTCCAGCAGGCCTTTGCCGCTGGCGGGCTCACCAAACAGAGCCTCAGTGACTATCTGGATACCATGATTGAGAGCAGCGAGATCGCCGAGAGCAACCTGGGGCGTGCAGCAAAATTGATTCGGGACTTCAAGAAGGTCGCGGTCAACCAATCCATTACCCAGTGTGACACCTTTCTGCTCAAGCCCCATATTGAAGAGCTGCTGCACTCACTACAGCCACGCCTCAAGCATCGTCCGCTGGAGGTCAAGCTGCACTGTTCAGACACCCTCTCCATAGAGAGCGATTCTGGCGCATTGACACAGATTCTGGTCAACCTGATTGAAAATTCACTGATACACGCCTTTGAAGAGGATGAGTCCGGCACCTTGTCGATTGAGGTGGAAGAGCTGCCACACTCCGGCACGCAACAGAAAATCCGTCTCAGCTACCGGGATGATGGTCGGGGAATGACAGAGGTGGTGCGGCAGCACATCTTTGAACCCTTCTTCACTACATGCAGAGGAAAAGGGGGCAGTGGGTTGGGGATGCAGATCGTCTATAATCTGGTGGTTCACCGTCTACAAGGCACCATACAGGTCGAGAGCGCAGAGGAACAAGGCGCACACTTCCTGATAGCGCTGCCCGCTGTGATGCAAGATCAGCCTGATACCACGGTGGAGAGGAGTAATTGATGAGTGAAGAAGAGCTACTGTTTGCCGATGACGAAGCGGACAGCGTTGTATCGCAGACGCCTGCAGAGCCACAGATCGACAGCGCCCACCCCTGGAAGGTGATGGTGGTGGATGACGAGCAGAGTATTCATGATGTGACTCGCCTCTCACTGAGAAAGGTGACCTTTGAACAGCGCCCTCTTGAGCTGATCCACGCCTACAGCGGAGAAGAGGCGGTGCAACAACTACAGCAGCACCCTGACGTGGCGCTGATTCTGCTGGATGTGGTGATGGAGAGCGATGATGCCGGCCTCAAAGCGATCAAACAGATTCGGCAGACCGAAAAAAATGAGCTGGTCCGTATCGTACTGCGTACCGGTCAACCGGGGTCTGCACCCGCGCATCAGGTCATTGTCGACTACGACATCAACGACTACAAAGACAAGAGCGAACTCACCTCGGATAAGCTTTTCACCTGTGTGATCTCCTCCCTGCGTGGCTATCAGGGGTTGCAGAAAATCCAGCATCACCAGCAAGTGAAGCAGCAGCTGTTGGCAGAGAAGGAGGCCAACCGGGCAAAAGATGACTTTCTGGCGGCGATGAGCCATGAGTTGCGCACTCCACTGACGGCACTGTTGGGCAATGGGGAGCTGCTCAGCTCCAGCGGGCTTAACCATGACCAACAGAAGTTGCTGGAGTCGATGGACGTGTCCGGCAAAGGGCTGCTCTATTTGATCAATGACCTGCTCGACGTCTCCAAGATCGCCGCCGGTAAATTTACCATCGACGACACCGAATTTGACCTTGATGCGCTACTCGACGAGATCAAAACCATCTTCTATAAACGGGCGGAAGAGGCCAGGCTTAGCTTCAAGGTCTCATCCAGCCTCCACTGTAGCACCCTGTTGAGAGGGGACGGGCACCGCATCAGTCAGATCCTGATCAACCTGCTGGGCAATGCCGTTAAATTTACCGAGCAGGGCAGTGTTACCCTCACAATCAGCGAACTTGAAGCAATCGATGGATCAGAATTACCACAACTCAGTATGGTAGTTCAGGATCAGGGGATCGGCATCTCTCCCGAGGTGATGGAACAGCTGTTTCAGCCCTTCGAACAGGGGGATAGCTCCATCTCCCGCCGTTTTGGCGGTACCGGACTTGGGCTCTACATCTCCAGACAGTTGGTCGACTTGATGGGTGGTAGCATCCATGTTGACAGTGTAGCGGGGCAAGGGGCACGCTTTGAGGTGCGGTTGCCACTGCGTTTCAGTGAAACCCCGGTTCAACTGCGTATCTCCGGGCAACAGCACTCCCTTCCTGCAAATTATCAGGGCACCGTGTTGATTGCCGAAGATGCCCCCGAGCTGCAACTACTGGAACAGCGTATGGTGGAGCGCTACGGCCTTAAGACGCGAATTGCGCGCAACGGAGAGGAGGCGGTAGAGCTGGCACTGGCAAAATCGTTTGATCTCATCTTGATGGATATGCAGATGCCGTTGATGGATGGCATTGAGGCGACGCGACAGTTGAGGAGAGCGGGCTGTACCACCCCCATTGTCGCACTGACCGCCAACGTCATGCCCAGACACCGGGAGCAGTTTAAGCAGGCGGGCTGTGACCACTTCCTGGAAAAACCGATCAACCGCAGTGCGCTGGAGCAGGTGCTGACCACACATCTTCACAAGGGCGCTGAACCCGTACAGGAGCTTGATGACCTCATTGATGATGAGCTTTACCAGCTATTTATAGAGCGCAGCCGTGTCCTGCACCAAGAGATGATGGCAGCATTTGAAGTGAGCAGCTGGGCAGAGGTGCGTAGCGCCGCGCACACCATCAAGGGGAGTGGCACAACCTTCGGTTACCCCGACCTGACCCGAATGGGCGCCGAGGTCTGTATCACCATCGATGCCGACAACCATGCAGAGGCGGCAACCGCCGTAGAGCAGTTGCATCAGGTGTTACAGCAGATCAGTGGCCCACTGCCAACGTAACCTGCCCTCTCTGCGGACTCCTCCGGATACACACAGAAAATGCTCCATTAGGGGCTCCTTAGGGACTCTCTTGTATGGGTACCATCCGTTTTGTCGGGTGAAAAATGGAGAAGAGGGCCATTGCTTGCTCTATTGGGTCAGGGGTGAGGTGTCATAATTGGGACATTTTTCTGGGTTTTTGGGTGTTAAATGAAGCAGTCTGGATGTTATGGAGTCTTCCGGTTCAAATAGTATACATTTTGATCTGTTTGCTTAATGTCAATATGTAATATATTGGTTTATCAGTATTTTTATGTTGATTGTATGGATATCATTATTCCATAATAATCCTTGATAGTTATCTTTTAGGGGGCTCCTGAATCAGTCTGTAGGAGCTGAATTGTGCTCGTAGATGGTAGCCAAATGGAGAGCTATGAGGTGAATTTTGCACATGACGGACTCAATGCCTCCTTGCTGTACAGAGATAGATCGTCGTAATTAGATAGTTATCAATAGAGCAATGGAGTGGAGCTTGAAGGCTGACAGATGCCAAAAATATCTCGTCTACCTCGCTGCTCTTCTCTTTATATTACATACCCACAGCTGGAAGCGATACCGATGAAACTGAGTAACCTCACCCTGCGTAACAAACTCTTGCTCACCATCCTCTTCACCTCGTCGATGTTGGTGTTGCCGTGGTGGTTTATCAGCTCCAGTCTGGAGCAGCTGGCGGAGAAGAGTGACAAGGCGAGTACCTCCAACCGTATCATCAAGCTGGCCAAAGAGGCGCGGATCGAGGAGAAGAACTTCATCCAGCGTAACAAGCCGGAGTACGCGGAGAATGTGGAGCGTATCCTCAAGGAGATGGAGGTCATTACCACGGAGAGTCTCAACCAGTTCCAGCAGCAGCAGAACATCAACCAGGTCAACCAGATTCGCCAGCGTCAGATCGCCTACCATCAGGCCTTCAGCCGCTATGTGGGTCTCGACCGCAACTCAGAGCAGCAGCAGCAGAGTATGGAGCAGTCGGCACGCGCACTGGAGCAGGCGGCACTCGCCCTGCGTAGCGACCAGAAGCAGCAGCGTGAGGGGCTGATGGGTCGCCAGGAGGAGCTGCGGGTGGCGATCAAGGACAAGAGTAACAAGTTGGTGGGTGCCAATATACTGGTGGATCTCACCAATGTCGCGATTATCGCCAAGAAGGACTTTGTGCAGTTTGGTGAGGAGCGCTATGCCGATCTGCTGCGCAGTACCCTGCGGACCATGCGCCGCACAATCGATGACCTGCTGCCACGCTTCAAGAAGGTGCAGAATCTGGAGAAGTTGCGCGAAATGGGGCCGATGCAGCAGCGTTTTCTGGAGAGTTTCGAGGAGCTGGTCTCAACCAGAGAGGAGCTGAGAGAGGATGGCGAGCAGATGATGGTGGAGGAGGCGCGCCAGTTGGAGCAGCAGGCGCTTGCGCTACGGGTGAGCCAGAAGCAGCAGCGTCAGGCGCTGCTGGCAGAGCCGAAGCTGGATCAGGCCGCGTTGACCGACAAGCTGGAGAAGGCGGCGATGGCCAACCGCCTGATCAAACTCACCAAGGAGGCGCGCGTCGAGGAGAAGAACTTCATCCAGCGCGGGGATAGAGCGTATATCGCCAAGGTGGAGGGGCTGCTGGAGGAGATTAATCAGCAGGCGGAGCTGTTTCTCCCGCGCTTCCGTCAGCCACAGAATATCCAGCAGATGGAGCTGATTCATCAGAGTAAAGAGGCCTATGAGCGGGCCCTTGCACACTATGTGGAGTTGAATCAACGCTATATGGATATTCGTGCAGACATTGATGCGGTCGTCTCCGAGCTACAGCGCGTTGTGGTTGAGTTGATCGAGAGTCAAAACATCGATATTGCCGCCTACACCATGGAACAGGAGGGGGTTTTTGCCAAGATCGCCGACAAGGTGAGCAAGGCGGCGATGGCCAACCGGCTGATCAAGCTCGCCAAGGAGGCGCGCATTGAGGAGAAGAACTTTATCCTGCGTGGTGATGAGCGCCATATCCAGGAGGTGCGCAAGGTGCTGTCAAGTCTGGAGGCGCTGGGGCAGCAGAGTCTGTTGGAGTTTGAGCAGTCGCAGAATGTGCGCCAGTTGAACACCGTACTGAGTGAGCTCGGCCTCTACCACAACCACTTCGAGAACTTCGTCTCCACCTATTCGGAGAGTCTCGACAGCCGTGCCCAGATGGAGCTGGAGGCGCGCCAGCTGGAGCAGCAGGCGCTGGCACTGCGCAGTGATCAGAAGCAGCAGCGGCAGCTGATTCAGACACAGACCGAGGAGGTGATCATCGCCTCACTGCTGGCTGCCGGTGCCGTGGTGGTGGTGCTGCTACTACTGATCTTGCGTAACCTCAGCGGTCGCATGAGCAATCTGGTGAAGCAGGCACAGGACATTGCCGAGCGCAAGGTGCTGCAAGAGCGTGAGATTGAGGCGGCCACGGTAGTGGAGGATGAGCTCGGCGAGGTAGAGCAGGCGCTGATCGATATCAACCGCAGCTTCCTTGAGATCACCCGCCAGTCGGAGCGTATTGCCGACGGGGACTATGAGCAGAATATCACCCCGCGTTCAGCACAGGATAGTCTGGGCGTGGCGATGGTGCAGATGACCGCAAACCTGCGTCAGTTGATGGAGGATAACGAAGCGCGCAACTGGGTGGATGGTGGTGTTGCTACCATCAATGAGACGGTGCGCGGAGAGCAGGACGGCACCCAGTTGGCCAACCAGGTCATTGAACAGCTCTGTAGCTACCTGCAGGCCAGTGTCGGTGCGCTCTATCTACGCGTAGAGGTCGATTCGGAACAAGATAAGGGGGTGTCTGAGCCGATGCTGCAGCTGTTGGGCAGTTACGCCTTCAGTGAGCGTAAGAACCTCTCCAACCGTTACCGTTGGGGGGAGGGGGTTGTTGGGCAGGCCGCACTGGAGGGGAAGTTGATTCAGCTCTCTCAAGTGCCCGATGACTACATTAAGGTCAGCTCTGGACTGGGGGAGAGTACACCACAGCATGTTGTGGTTGTCCCCTTCCTGTTTGAGGGAGAGGTGCGTGGTGTTGTAGAGATTGCCACGGTGGCGGCCCTCAATTCTGGCGTAAGAGAGATATTGGAGCGTAGTGTAGAGGCGATCGGCATCGCCTTTGAGGCGGTGCAGCGACGTGATGAACTGAATGACTCTTTGAAAATCTCGCAACAGTTGGCAGAGCAGATGCAGATGCAGCAAGAGGAGTTGCAGCAGACCAATGAGCAGCTCACAGAGCAGACCGAGGCGCTGGAGGTTTCACAGCGTGATGTAGAGGAGCGTAACCGTCGCCTGGAGGTGACTCAAGATGAGTTGAACCAACGTGCCGAGCAGCTCACCCAGTCGAGCAAATATAAATCGGAATTCCTCGCCAATATGAGCCATGAGCTGCGCACCCCGCTCAACTCTATCCTGCTGCTCTCGAAGATGATTGCCGGCGGCGATGTGGCGAAGAGTGATGACCAGCGCAAGCATGCCCAGGTGATCCATGATGCCGGCTCTGATCTGCTATCGCTGATCAATGAGGTGCTGGATCTCTCCAAGATTGAGGCGGGCAAGATGATGGTTCATCTGGAAACAGTCGAGGTGGCCCCCTTTATCGAGAGCTTCTCGTCGCTGTTTCGGCCACAGGCGACAGCGAAGGGGGTTGGGTTTGAGGTGGTGGTAGAGCCGGGCACTCCAGAGCGCCTGCGCAGTGACCATGATCGCCTGCAACAGGTGTTGCGTAATTTCCTCTCCAATGCGATGAAATTTACCGACAGTGGTGCTATTACAGTGCGAGCCAGCCAGTTCAATCCGAAGATGGTCGCTGACCTGGTCGGTTTTGGTGGGGTTCGTGACACCCTGCAGAAAAACCCGCAAGACTATATAGTGTTTAGCGTGGAGGACAGTGGCAGAGGCATTCCGCAAGAGAAGCGCGAGCTGGTATTTGAGGCATTCCAGCAGGCAGATGGTTCAACCAGCCGCTCCTATGGAGGTACCGGTTTGGGACTCTCAATTTCGACCCAGATTGCGACAATGCTGGGGGGGATGCTGGCGCTGCACTCCAGTACCGATGCACAAGGCCACGGCTCTCTCTTCAGTATTGTGCTGCCGATAGAGCCGGGGAGCGCACTGCTTGAAGAGGCTGAGGTGGTTGAGGAGCAGGAGCAGCAGGCGAGCCTTGCAACAGCATCCAGTGATCGCTACTCCTACACCGTTGATGTCACCTCTCCGGGGGGTGGAGATGAAGAGAGGCTGCGTGACGACCGCATGACCACCGCCAGAGAGGATGAGCGTACCCTGCTAGTGGTTGAGGATGATATACGTTTTGCGCGCAGCTTGATCGAGCTGGGGCAGCAGCGAGGGTTCAGGGTGATCCATGCCGGGAGTGGTGCAGAGGGGGTGCGTCTGGCGGAGGAGTACCTGCCTGCGGCCATTATGCTGGATATACAGCTGCCGATTATGGATGGTTGGGATGTGATTCGTCACCTTAAGAAGACCCCGGAAACCAGCCACATTCCAGTCCATGTGATCTCCGTGGTGGAGGAGAAGAGGCTCGGTTATCGGCTGGGTGCCGCACATTACCTGACCAAGCCGGTCACTCCACTGGAGCTGGATGACGCCTTTAACAAGATTGAACAGCACTTGTCGACAGAGCTGCGCTATCTGCTGGTGGTGGAGGATAACCGGATTGAGCGTGAGGCCATTGTGCAGTTGCTGGAGTGCAAAAACAGCGGGGTTGAGTGTCACCAGGCATCAACCGGCAAGGAGGCGATGGAGCACCTGCGGCGTCAACACTATGATGCCTGCGTGGTTGATCTGAAGATGCCGGAGATGGATGGCTGTGCACTGCTGAAAGAGATGAGTGAGGATGAAACGCTGGAGTACACCCCGGTGATCATCTACACCGGACAGGATGTGGATCGAAAGCAGGAGCAGATGCTGCGCAAGTATGCGGACCAGATTATTCTCAAAACGGCGGACTCCTCTGCCCGCCTGCTGGAGGAGGTTGCGCTATTTTTGCACCGTAGCCGCAGCAGCTTCAGTGAAAATGCACAGCGGCTGTTGGCGGACATCTCAGACAAGGATCAACGCTTCGAGGGGCGTACGGTGCTGCTGGTGGATGATGATATTCGCAACACCTTTGCTCTCAGTGCGATCCTTGAGGTGCGTGGATTGAATGTCTTGAGCGCGGCCAATGGGGCTGAGGCGCTGGATGAGCTGGAGGCCCATGTCGATGAGGTCGATATTGTGCTGATGGATATCATGATGCCGGTGATGGATGGCTATGAGGCGATGCGTAGAATCCGTAAAGATGAGCGCTTTGCGGGGCTGCCAGTGGTGGCGTTGACCGCCAAGGCGCTACAGGAGGACCGTGCATTGGCGATGGAGGCGGGTGCATCCGACTATATGACCAAGCCCATCGACTATGACCAGCTCTTCTCGCTGATTCGTGTCTGGCTCGCGGCTGGGAGAAGCGGTTAAATGGATTCCGTGGAGTCACTGCCGATTCTGGTGGTGGATGACAAGCCACAGAATCTCTACTCTTTTCGCCATGTGCTGGAGGGGGGCGGGTTCTCCGTGGTAACCGCCGAGTCTGGAATGGAGGCGCTGCGCTATCTGCTGAAGCGGGATGTCTCTCTTATTCTGCTCGATGTGCAGATGCCGGAGATGAATGGCTTTGAGGTGGCGCAGGCGGTGCAGCGTAATCCACGTCACCGACAGGTGCCGATCCTCTTTATTACCGCCAGCCACCGCACCGATGATTTTATTAATCATGGTTATGATGTAGGGGCGTATGACTATCTGGCAAAGCCGGTGGATGATCGCATCCTGTTGAATAAGGTGCGTCTGTTTCATACCCTCTATCTGCAGCAGCAAGCGCTGTTGGCAGAGCGCGAAGCACGTAAAAAAGCGGAGTCGAGAGAGCATTATCTGGCCTTCCAGTCCGGTGTTTTCGATATGTCGAACACCATGATGCACCATATCGGAAATAGCATTCAGGGGATGGAGGCGTCCATTGCGCTGTTGAATGAGAGCCACACGGCACTTTCCCGCCTGCACCACTTCTACCAAAAGAGCGTTGCTGAGTTGGCCGAGGCGGAACAGCAGGACGATCACCCCACCATTGACCGTCTGCATAAGATGTTGCTGGATGCCAGCCTGAAGATGCCGGCGGTGCTGGAAAGTGAGTTGTTATCGCCGATGGGTGAGTCTCTGGACTCTCTGCAACAGGGGGTTCGACATGTTGTCAAAATCATCCGGGTGCAGCAACGGGGCAGTAACCCCAGAATGGAGCAGCACTGTTTCTCTGTTAAAGATCTGCTGGATGATCTGGCGGTGATTGTTGGTGAGCGTCTGCAGAGAGATGAGATTGAGTGGCACCAGTGGGTCGATCCTGAGCTTGGGGAGATCTGTCTGCCACGCAATCAGCTGCTACAGTCTCTGGTTGCGTTGACACAAAATGGCATTGATGCGATTGAACAGCAGCTGCTACAGGGCGAGTTGAAGCAGGCTGAGGGGCGTATCGCAGTGCGTGTCAGTCGCGAGGGAGAGCGGTTGAGAATTGAGTTGGAGGATAATGGTGAGGGCATCAGTGAAGCTGTTCGTGCCCGTCTTTTCAGTTTTGGTTTTACCACCCGAACCAATGGGCAGGGGGTGGGGCTGCACAATGCGGGCAACTTTATCAGCAGCTGTCAGGGGACCATTGAGTTGCTCAGTGAAGGGGTGGGGGCTCGGGTGGTGGCGTCGCTTCCGCTACCTCTGGGGGAGTAATAAAAGCGCAAGAAATGGTGTAAATTTGTAATATAATCAGCCTTATGCCTCATGCCAATATCAGTTCATCGTTGATTGAAATCAACCCGGATACGATTGTGAATAATCGAATTCTGGTGGTTGACGATGAGCCGTTGGTGATCCAAACCTACCGCGAATCACTGGATACCACGACGTTTGATCTCAGTGACTTTGATTTTCTCAATACTGCTGCTCATCAAGAGGTAGATCCTCCGCTTGAGTTTGAGGTCAGCAGTGCAGTGCAGTGCAGGGCCAGGAGGCAGTGGAGTTGGTGAGGCAGGGGATTGATCAAGATGCCCCGTATGCCGTGGTGTTTTTGGATATGCGGATGCCTCCAGGCTGGGATGGGCTGCAGACGGCAACAGAGATCCGTAAACTGGATGATAATGTCTATATCGTTTTTGTGACCGCCTATTCAGACCACTCTGTGAATGAGATGCAGGAGAGGTTGCACAAAAATACTCTGCTATTGCATAAGCCATTCTATAAAGATGTGGTACTACAGATGGCAAGAACCTTCTGTATCAGCTGGGCGCGTGAACAGTGTCTGGTGCAGACCCGAAAGCGCCTGAGCCACCTCTCAGAACGGATGGCTGAGCAGGTTAACCGTGATGCACTGACAGAGCTCTATAACCGTTACTATCTGGATCGCCAGATGGAGCTTGAGATCAAAAGGGCACGACGTGAGCAGCAGCCCGTCGGTGTGTTGATGATCGATATTGACTGGTTTAAGGTCTATAACGACCAACATGGCCACCTGATGGGAGACCAGGCGCTACAGCAGATTGCAGTAGCGCTAAAAGATGCAGTCAACCGCCCGGCAGATTTTGTTGCCCGTTATGGGGGCGAGGAGTTCTGTATGGTGCTTCCGAATACCGAACCTGAGGGGGTGGAAGAGGTGGCGGAGCGCGCGCGCGGAGCGGTAGAGGCGTTGCAGATTCAGTTTGTTGATTCGGCAGAGACGGATTTCCCTTACCTGACCATCAGCGTGGGTGGGGTGAGTCGAATACCGCTGCCGGGAGATCGGGACACCTCATTGATCGATGAGGCGGATCAGATGCTGTATCAGGTCAAATCGTCCGGTAAAAACCGAGTCTTGATTGCCTGAAAAATGGTAATTCCTTCCCCCTAAATGGGGAAGGGACTTTTGTTTTTGCATTGACCTGATTAAGTCCCTATAAATCTAGTCAGGGTCTGCTGTAGCTCTTGTCGATCAATCGGTTTTCCGATAAAGCCACTGCCGCCCACGGCATCAAAGGCGTCCCGGTGTTTTTGTAGAACATTGGCGGTGAGTGCGATAATCGGGATCTCGCTGTTGCGCGCACGAATCTGCTGAGTAGCCTCAATGCCATCCATCTCCGGCATCTGCATATCCATCAAAATTAGGTCAAATGGCTGCTCGGCCTCACGCGCGACAGCCTCAATACCGTTGTTTGCAGTGGTTACGGTCAACCCCATCGACTCCAGAATTCTGCGCTCCAGTAGCTGTAGTTCCGGGGTGTCTTCTGCCACTAGAACGGTTCCCTGCAGTTGAATTTTGGTGGTTCGTTTCTGGGTAGACGGCTTCTGCTGTGGGCTGTTGAGTGGTTTGCCAGGGCGATAAGGGAGTCTGAGGGTGAATGTGGAGCCTTGCCCATCCTCACTCTCAACGGTAACGGTGCCACCCATCAGTTGGGCGAGGTGGAAGGAGATGTAGAGCCCCAGACCGCTACCACCAAAGCGCCGTGAAATGGAGCTATCCGCCTGTTCAAAGCGCTTAAAGAGTCGATCAACCACCTCCGGCGGCATGCCGATCCCACTGTCTTTAACGCTAAAATAGAGTTGTTGTTCAGAGACCCAGCTACTTAGGGTGATGCTGCCTTGCTCGGTAAACTTGACCGCATTGCCAATCAGGTTGATGAGGATCTGCCCACTGCGTTGGATGTCGCCAACCAGGAGGTGGGTGAATGGCCGCTGCTGTTTGATTGCAAAGTGCAGTCCTGAATCCTGCATACGCAGCGCAAACATCTGTTGCAGGTCTTGCAGCAAAATATTGGGATCATACGGGGTCTCCTCAATGGTGAATTTCCCGGATTCGATTTTTGAAAGGTCGAGAATGTCATTCACCAGTGCCAGCTGTCTGCGTCCAGCGCTCTCTATTGACTGCACCAGTGCGCTATTTCTGTCGTCATGCTCCTGCTCTGCCAGCAGCTCACAGTTTCCGATGATTGAGGTGAGCGGGGTGCGCAGCTCATGACTCATTGAGGCGAGGAACTCATCCTTACTGATGCTCGCCTGTTGGGCGTCTTCTAATGCTGTACGCAGCTGCTGCTCCATCTCAATACGTTTTGAGATATCACGGAATACCGCGACCGACCCACTGGTGCTGTTGTCTGTGGTGAGAGGGGTGGCGCTCAACTCAACCGGAAGGAAATGGCCATCATGGTGTTTGAACCAGTCCTGATCGGTATAGTAACTCTTGCCTTGTGCAATGCTTTTATGGGTGGGGCAGTCTGCGGCAGAGATCACAGTACCATCAGGGTGTCGGGCGTGAATGATGTCGTGGAAATTTTTGCCCAGTAGCGCTGTGTGGTGATAGCCCAATAGTGTTTCAGCGGCACGATTTATAAAGATCAGCATTCCATCCTGATCGAGTGCATAGACTCCATCCTCCATGCTGGAGGTGAGACTCTCGGAGAAGCGGCGCGCGGACTCCAGCTGTGTATAGCTCTCTTTCAGTCGTGTCTGTGTCTCCTGAATGGACTCCAGCAGTGCAGTGACCTCTCCCTGATTGTGTGCAATATCGATCTGCTCTTCAAAGTTGCCCGCACCAATGGCCTGTAGTTGGTGTGCTGCAGTATGTAGCCCCAGTACCACACGGCGCAGCTGGAGAAAGGCGAGCAGAATGGAGAGGATGAGTGCCAGTAGTAGCACTATAACCAGGAAGATGCTCTCGGTGATCTTCTGGTTGATGGTCTCTTTTAGCTCTTGCTGGATCAGTTGGTGGAGATCTGTTGCCAGTAGATGGAGTAGGTAGATCGGTTCAGAGGCATCTTCAAAGAAGCCCTCTGGAGAGAGGCTGATAATAGCTGCGTCTACCAGCTCCCACTTCACCAGGTCACGCACCCCCTGAATCTGATTGACTAGCTCGCCAAGGATGGAGAGGGTGCGCTCATTGAGGTTGTCTCCTTCATCTTCCAGTGAGAGACGTAGACGGATAAACTGATTCTCGGAGTCCCACAGGGTGCGCTCAATGCGTTGTAGCAGTAGGTCCTCCTCATCTTCACGAACAACGTTATGGTTATCTGAGGCGGCTCGAGCGATGTATCCACTGCCCGCGCCGCGCAGTTGGGCCATCACCTCTCTCAGATTGGGGATATCTTGTAGCAGAATATGCTGATGACCGCTACGCTCAGGCAGGAGCTGGGCGATGGTGTGGTTGATGTGCTTAACCAGGTTACCCATCTCGATGAAGCTAAACTCATCTCCCTGTTGCTGTAGCCATAGCGCTTCGATGCGGTGGAGTGAGCGCTCAATCTCCTGGGTGCTGGCTAGAGATGTGGGGAGTTTTTCCTGCAGGTTTTTCAGCTGCTCCAGCTGGGTGTCAAGCTGCTGCTCTAGTGTTGTGAGGTGCTCTTCGGCAAAATCGTAGTGGCCCGGATAGTGGATGGAGATTTCGCGTAGGCCGCGATACTGTGTGGCCTGATCAAGCGCACTATAGAGTGGGCTGATCCACCCCAGTATCTGTTGTTGTTGCTGTAGCGTATCGATCTCACTCTTCCGCTCCCACAGGGTTTGACTGAACAGCATCAGTAGCGGTAGTAGCAGAATACCACCGCTCAGCAGCAGAGATCGTCCCATCCCCCCTTTTGGGAGGCGATTCAGTAGGTTAGGGTGTCGGTTCATACGGAGTGGATAGTACCATTTTCAGCATAAGAAAACTCGCATGTGCTGATGTTTTGTTTACGAGCAGTGCTTGAGCAGTGAGGTGCCCCCCAATCGTTGGACAGAAATAGGGGGAAGTTAAGACAATTATTCATGCGGTTTTTCAGTGAAAAATTGATCCCATAAAATATAGTTGTAGTGCTGTTTTTTGTCAACCATTTTATCCGATATTTGACCTGGCGGAGTGTGGTTAAGGGGTGAATAAGTGAGGTAATGCTGTGGTCAACCTCTGCAATCAACACCGTGCCAGTAAGTTGTGGTCGCTCGGCCCTCTGTTGCTGCACCAAAGGTACCATTGTGGTGGGCTCTGCTTGCTCTAGTGGAATCAGTAGCTCAAAACGAGAGCCCTTGCCCTGCTCACTCTCTACACGCAGTGTGCCCTGCATTAGCGTTGCCAGACTGGAGGAGATATAGAGCCCCAGCCCGGTCCCCCCAAAGCGGTTGGAGATGGAGTGGTCGGCCTGCTCAAACGGTTTGAAGATGCGCTCGGCGACCTCATGGGACATGCCGATGCCACTGTCTTCGACCACAAAGCGGATCTGGTGTGCTGCGCTATCCTCAGAAACCTCAAGGGTTACGCGCCCCTCTTGGGTGAGTTTGACGGCATTCCCCAACAGGTTGATAAGGATCTGTCCCAGGCGTTTTCCATCTCCAACAAAGTGGTGACTTTTCAGATGCTCCTCTTCCACCTGAAACAGCAGCCCTGACTCTTTGGCCCGCTTGCTGAAGATCATCTTGACCTCATGCAGCAGTACAGAGAGGTCGAACTCGGCATGGTCAATCTCAAACTTTCCAGACTCGATCTTGGCGCTGTCGAGAATATCATTCACCAGATAGAGCAGGCTTTTTCCCGAGATCAGAACCGATTGCAGTAGCCCCTGTTGATCTGTGTTGAGTTCACTTTCGGCAAGGAATTCACTGTTGCCGATGATGGAGGTGAGGGGGGTTCTCAGCTCATGACTCATTGAGGCCAGGAAGTCATCCTTGGCTATGCTCGCTGCCTTCGCGCTCTCCACGGCCTGCTGCAGCACCTCGTTGTTCATCAGCGCCTTGTTGAGCGCCTCAGTGGCACGGTTTTTCTCCTCCAGCGCCAGCTTTTCACAGTAGAGGGAGTGGAAGGTCTGCACCTTGTTGACCAGTACCTGGTTATCAATCGGTTTGGTCAGGTAGTCATAGGCCCCCACCTCATAGCCGTTACGGATAAACTCATCACTGTTGAGGGTGGCGGAGATAAAGAGGATTGGCAGGTCATGGTACTCCTGTCGCTGTCGAACCATACGTGCGGTCTCAAAGCCGTTCATCTCCGGCATCTGTACGTCCATCAGTACCAGGGAGACTGGCTGTTTGATCAGATATTTCAGCGCCTTCACCCCGGAGTCGACGGTGACCACATCAAAACCGGCATTGGTGAGAATGGTCTTGAAGGAGTAGAGGTTCTCCTTTTTGTCATCCACCACCATTACGGGTGGGAGGCTCTTTTCGGTGGTTGAAAAATTGCTCATATTCATTCTGTTTTCTACTTCCTGTTGCTATTCCCTGTTGCGACTACTTGTGTGCGCTTGCAGAGAGCCAGACACGCATCAGTGAGAACAGCTGGTCATAATCGATCGGTTTGCTCATATAGTCGGAGGCCCCGGCCTCAATCGACAGCTCCTGATCCTCCTTCAGCGCCTTGGCGGTCAGTGCGATCACCGGCAGCTCTGCATGGTCGGGGTTTTCTCGCAGCTTGCGTGTGGCCTCATAGCCATCCATCACCGGCATCATGATATCCATCAATACCAGCCCAATCTGCGCCTTGTGTTGCTCCAGTAGCTCCAGACCCTCCTCACCATTGAGTGCGGTGATCACCTCCATCCCTCTCATCTCCAGTACCGAGGTGAGGGCGAAGGTGTTGCGGATATCATCATCTACCAGCAGAACGGTCTGCCCCTTGAGTATGTCATCATGCTGGTTGACCTCGGCAATCATCTTCTGCTTCTCTTCACTGAGGTTGGCCTGTACCCGATGGAGGAAGATGGTGGTCTCCTCCAGCAGCCGTGCCGGAGACTCGGCAGTCTTCAGCACAATACTCTCGGCATAGCGGCGCAGCCGTCTCTCGTCATCGATAGAGAGATCCTGCCCGGTGTAGACAATGGTCGGGATGTGCTCAATGTGCGGATCTTCGTCCATCGTCTCCAGCACCTGATAACCGTCCATATCCGGCAGGTGGAGATCCAGAATAAAGGCATCATAGCGGTTACTGGAGAGTGCCTGGATGGCATCTGCGCCATTGCCTGCTCCGGTGCACTCGATATCGCGTCCACTCAGCAGTTTGATAATGGCGTCGCGCTCGACCTCATTGTCCTCAACTACCAGTAATTTCTTGATGCTTCTCTCCAGCTGCTGCTCGATCTGACTGAAGGTGTTGTTCAGCCTCTCTGGATCGACCGGTTTTACCAGATACTGTACCGCACCCAGTCGACGCCCCAGCTGGATGTCATCGACCACGCTGATAATGTGAACCGGAATATGGCTGGTCTGCGGGTTGCTCTTGAGTTGGCGGATCACCCCCCAGCCATCCATGATCGGTAGCTGAATGTCGAGCAGAATTGCAGAGGGTAGATAGTGTTCTGCATGGCGTACCCCCTCCGTTCCGGAGGCCGCATGAATCACCTTGAAGCTGTTTTTGCGCCCCAGCTCCATCAGTATATTGGCAAAGCGGCGGTCATCCTCAACCACCAGCAGGATGCGCTCATCGCTGGGAGAGGTGGTGAGCTGATCATCTTTCAACAACTCTCCGCTGCCTGAGGCGGGGAGATCGGTAACCATCGTCGATGGGATGATATTACGCTCCCCACCACTGATCTGCTCCAGCTGTTGAACCTGAGTATGCTCCGAACTCTGCTGTAGCGTTTTACTGGGCTCCAGTGGGACCACAATGCTGAAGGTTGTGCCGTGGTCGGCCTGTCCATCACTCGACTCCAGCGCCAGGGCGCCCTCCAGCAGGTCAGCAATCTCACGGGAGATGGAGAGCCCCAGTCCGGTACCGCCATAGTTGCGGCTGGTGGAGCCATCTGCCTGCTGGAAGGCCTCGAATACGACTCCCAGCTTATCTTTCGCAATACCAATACCGTTATCCACTACGCTGAAGAGCAGATAGTCCTCTGGAGACTGGTTGATCAACTGACGCAACGCAGGGCTGGTGGTTGCGGTCAGGCTGTCTGTGACGCTTTTATTTGCTGTTGAAACTTTCAGGGTGATGGAGCCACTGTCGGTAAATTTGAGGGCGTTGGAGAGGAAGTTTCGCAACACCTGCTGCAAGCGTTCACGGTCACTGTAGAGGTCGGGGGTGATCTGATCTTCAATGTCTACCTTGAAGGTCAGCCCTTTCTGTTCGGCCTGAGGACGGAACAGGGTATTAAAGCTCTGTGCAAACTCCCGAACATGAATAGTGCTGAGATCAGTTGCCATTTTGCCGGACTCGATTTTCGCCAGATCCAGCACCTCATTGATCAGTAGCAGTAGATCGTTGCCAGCGCTATAGATCACCTCCGCATTTTTGCGCTGATCCTCGGACTTTTTCATCTCACCACTGGCCAGCATCTTGGAGAGCAGAAGAATGGAGTTGAGTGGGGTGCGCAGCTCATGACTCATATTGGCCAGGAACTCCGACTTGTACTTGCTGGATTGGGCCAGCTGTTGTGCCCGCTCGGTGAGCTCGGTCTGTGCGTTGATCAGGCTTCCGTTGCGCTCCTCTACCTCGCGCCGAGTCTGGTCCAGCGCACTGGTCTGCTCTTCCAGCTGCTCATTGGTCTCTTGCAGCTCCTCCTGCTGGGCCTGTAGCTCTTCGGTCAGGGCCCGTGACTCCTGCAGGGAGTCATCCAGCGCCTGGCGGCTGTTGGCAGACTCAAAGGCGATGCCGATCGCCTCCATACTGCGCTCCAGCAGTTCAACCGCCTGCGCGTTCAGTGGCTCCAGGGTGCCCAGTTCGATCACCCCGCGCACCTCATTCTCAAACAGGAACGGGGTGACGATGATATGGTATGGCGTGGTCTCTCCCAGACCGGAGTGGATCTTGATGTAGTCATCCGGCACATTGGAGAGACGGATTACCTTAGCCTCCAGCGCTGCCTGACCGACGACCCCTTGCCCCCAGCGGTAGTGGTTGGAGAGGTTCTTGCGTTCATTGTAGGCGTAGGTGGCAAATAGCTGGAGCTCTGGTTCTGCAAGTGCCGCACCAGAACCATCCTGTTCGTTACGTAGATAGAGTACCCCGACACTGGCACCCAGCGCCCGGGACAGTGTCTTCAGGACGGCATTGGCCAGCTGCTGCTCAGCCTTCTCTCCGCGTAGCACGGTGTTGAGATCGGCAATGCCGTTGTCGATCCAGCTGCGTTGATTGCGCTCCTCATTGGCCAGTAGCAGGCTGGTGGCCATCTGTTGAAAGCTGTTGGCAAGCTCGCCAATTTCATCACCCGTGTCTATATTCAGTGAGGTCTCCAGCTCTCCCTGACCAATGGCGTCGGCTGCCTGCTGTAGCACCTGAACGGGTCGGGTGATGGAGCGGATGATCCATGTTGCGAGGGCGATGATCAGCAGCAGAAAGAGGGCAGTCAGGGTGATGAAGAGGTTTTGCTGATTGCTGGCAAGCCGTTGGCTGTGGCTGTATTTTTCGTCAATCTCTTGCTGTTCACCAGAGACAAGCTGATCAAGTTCACTACGGATTTCGTCCAGAATGGCCTTGCCTTGCCCCTTGTGCAGCGCCTCTGCCAGTGCCTTGAGGGAGAGCGGATTGCGGTTCATCTCACGGCGGATTGCAATCTCGGGGGTTGCGGCCTCCTGCTCCCAGCGTGTTGCCAGCTGCTTCAGTTGCTCCAGTTGCTGGCGCATGGTGGGCAGATCATAGGCATTGGTATTGAGTCTCTGTAGTGCGTTGAGCTGTTGCTGAAATTGCTCTCCTCCATTGCGGTATGGTTCAAGTAATGCATCCTGCCCGCTTAATAGATAGCCGCGTAGCCCCGTCTCCTGATTTACAACGGTGTTGAGAAGTTTTGCACTCAATGCCGCAGCATGTCCGTTCTCTGCCCGCTCGAACCGTTGCTGAAGGGTAGAGAGGATCAGTTGCATGTCATCAACCAAGCTCTCTCCCTGAATATCAAATGCCTGATTTTCTACCGTACCGCTGTTGTTTGGGGCTTGTTGCCGGTTGACCATACCTGCAATGGCGGGTTGTGCGATCTCCTCTCTCCAGCGCCGGTTGAGTCTGCTCAGCTGCTCAATCTCCTGTCGGGTTGCCTGACGGTTATGGGCGTTGGCGAGTAGTGTCTCAAATTGCTGAAAGCTCTGTTCGAATAGCCTCTCTCCGGCAATGTACGGCTCCAGAAAAGACTCCTCCCCGGTTACCAGAAAGCCCCGTTGGCCGGTCTCACGGTCAACCATCGCCTTGAGTATGGTGTTGATCAGCAGCTCCCCACGAAGGTTGCCATCCAATTGCAGGGCCTGGATCATCTGGCGGGTAGTGCTGCGCAAGGCGTCGAGGATCGACTTTCCGGCACCCTCGCGGAGGATTTTCTGCAGCTGTTCCGCGCTGGCATCTCCCTTACGTAGTTCACGGCGCATCGCGATTTCAGGGGTTGCCGCCTCTTTGATCCAGCGCTCTACCAGCCACTCGACCCGATTTAAATGCTCGCGATGTTCCTCCTGGTGGCCACCACCTTGATGGTCATCACCGTGTGTTGTAGAGGCGTTGTGTGTGGAGAGCTTTTGTCGGGACCGCTCCAGCGTTGTTCGGAACGCCTGCTGACCCTGATGGTAGGGGGTGAGAAAGGACTCATCTCCGGTAATAATAAACCCGCGCTCTCCCGTCTCCATATCCACCACCAGCTTTTGTAGCCGGTTGATGTCGATGATGGCTGGGGTATTGGTCTCAATAACGCTGGAGAACTCCTCAACCAGGGTGTTGGTGCCTCTCAGCATAAACAGGCTGAGGAGCAGTAGCAGAATTAGAACCAGGGTGTATCCGGCACCGATCTTTTTGCCAATATTTATCTGCATAGGGGGCTCCTTGTGGTGGCGGGGGTGCGAGCCAATGTTTGCGGTTTGTTTGGCAAATTCTGTTCTATTCTTTGTGAGAGGCTGGATGGCATACTTTTTCTTGCGTGTATTTTGAGGAGGTCTCAGAAAATTGACCCAACGATGCAAAGACTATAGGGTATCTCTAAAAATAGTAATTTTTCTGTGAGTGCAAGAAAGCACCGCACGGAGAAGCGCAGTGTACACGCGAGTACATGAGCATTCGAGTACGGAGCTGACGCAGCAATCGCTGAAAAAGTGCATTTCTTAGAGGTGCCCTATAATCCACTGAAGACATATTATAGGGCAGCAGTAATGTATTAACGAATCAATATTTTATATGTTAAATTTAAGAAAACTCATGAGCATGTATACTATTCAGACCTTAGGCTCTTGCGGCCCTTCCAATTGTTTCAATTAGTGCACATTAATCCAAAATTCATGTCTCGAATATGGCGCCGCCCTTAATTATGGTAGTGTAGCGCTATAAAGCGAACATAGTGGAGGCGCAAGAAAGTCCCGCACGGAAAACCGCAGTGTACACGCGAGTACATGAGGGTTTGAGTACGGGTCTGACGCCGCTATCGTGAGAAAAGTGCATTTTTAGAGGTGCCCTTGAGTCTGGGGTGCGGAATCTTAGTGCATAGTTATTGAGTGAAAACTGGAAACGGGAGGAGCGCTGTGAAAAAGGTATACCGGATTTTATTGCCACTACTGCTGCTGTTCTGTGCAGCAGCTGAGGCAGAAGAGGGCGCGGAGCCATTCCCGCTACGCACCCAATTTCCAGAGGTCAAGGTGATCTCGCTTGAGGCGCTGCAGGAGCAGTATGAAGATGTGGTGATTGTCGACTCAAGAACCCGCTTCGAGTACGAAACCATCCATATCAACAAGGCGGTACGTGTTCCTGCGTCGAGCAAGAGCTTCCTCAAGCTGTTGGAACGCTATGTTCCAGACTATGACAGTAAGGTGGTCTTCTACTGCAACGGGGTTACCTGTTCCAAGAGTTATCGGGCAGCGGCACTGGCAACCCGTGCCGGATATACCGATGCCTATAGCTTTGATGCGGGCATCTTTGCCTGGGCTACAGCGAACCCCCGGTTCACTACACTGCTTGGAAAGTCACCGATGGTTCTGGAGCAGTTGATCTCGGAGCAGCACTTCGCAGCGCATACCATCGATTTTGAGACATTTCGTAAGCGTGCCAGTGAGCCGGATGCCATTGTGATCGATGTGCGTGATGCGGCACAGCGCAGAAATAGTGATGGTACCCGCAATGACCTGCCGGGGATGCCGAGTCTGGATCGCACACAGCGCCTTGTGCTCTACATGGATCTATTGAAGCGCAAGCTGGAGAGGAGGGAGTATATAGGGAAGCAGTTGCTGATCTTTGATGCTACGGGCAAGCAGGTAAAGTGGTTGGAGTACTCTCTGAAAAAATATGGCTATGATCATTACGCCTTTCTGAAGGGCGGTGTTTATTCGGTCACGGAGGTGGTTCATCGGTAATCAGTACTGGTCTTGATGTGAGGTGTTCGATATGATGACGGTCTAAGATTGTCGACATTATGAATTAACAGGAGACCGCTATGGACGTCAAACAGGCATTGGCCGAGAGAAAATCAACCCGCGCTTTTGAGGCGCGTACAGTAGAGCAGGAGAAGCTGGATGCGGTGCTGGATGCGGCGCGCCATGCCCCCTCTGGGGTCAATACTCAGCCGTGGAAGGTGGCTGTAGTAACGGGGGAGAAGCTCAAGCAGGTGACCGAGGCGATGGAGTCAACATTCCGCGCTGGACAGAAGGGGAAGATGGACTATCAGTACTATCCGCTAGAGTGGCAGGGCGAGTATAAAGAACGGCGCAAGGCGTGTGGTCTACAGATGTACCAGACGCTAGAGATTGGTCGAGAAGATAAGCAGCGGCAGATGGACCAGTGGGCCGCCAACTACCGGGGTTTTGATGCGCCGGTGATCCTCTTCTTTTTGATGGATGGGGTGATGGAGGCCGGCTCTTTCCTCGATTACGGCATGTTTATGCAGTCGGTGATGTTGGCGGCACAAGAGCAGGGGCTGGCAACCTGTCCGCAGGCAGCGCTGGCTGAGTACCCGGAGATCGTAAAACAGCAGTTGGGCTATGCCGAAGATACGGTGTTGGTTGCTGGAATGGCGATGGGGTATGAGGATACTGCTGCGCTGATCAACAGCTACCGTACACCACGTGAGGAGGTAGACGCTATTGCAACCTTCTATCAGTAACGACTGAAGCACTTGACGCAGGCGTCGAGTGGAGATACCGTAAAAGCAAGATTGTCGACAATCTTGTTTTTTTTATGGGCGGGATTGGTTCGGCGAACAGGGTATTGCATACACAAGTAAGATAAGAAGGAGATGGCGTGATGAATTATCAACAGACCTACCAGCAGTCGATGGATGATCCTGATGGTTTTTGGGGAGAAGCGGCCAAATTGATTGATTGGGACAGACCCTTTGATAAGGTGCTGGATGACTCCAATGTGCCGTTCTACCGTTGGTTTAGCGGCGGCATGCTCAACACCTGCTATAACGCGATTGATCGCCATGTTGAGGCGGGTAATGGGGGGCGTGCTGCACTGATCTATGATAGCCCGGTTACCGACACGCAACATACCTACTCTTTCAGTGAAATGAAAGATGAAGTCTCTCGTCTAGCCGGTGCGCTACAGGCGCAAGGGGTGGAGAAGGGGGATCGGGTGCTGGTCTATATGCCGATGATTCCACAGGCGGTGATGGGGATGCTCGCCTGTGCCCGTATCGGTGCCGTCCATTCGGTGGTATTTGGTGGCTTTGCCGCCAATGAGCTAGCAACCCGTATTGACGATGCCAAACCGAAGATGGTGCTCTCCGCCTCCTGCGGTATTGAGGTGAGCCGTGTCATTGAATACAAGCCATTATTGGATCAGGCGATTGAGCTCTCCACGCATAAGCCTGAGCATACCCTGATCTTTGCACGTCCACAGGCAGAGGCGACGATGGTGGAGGGGCGTGATCTCGATTGGGTGGCCGCCTGTGAAGCGGCTGCACCAGCGGCCTGTGTCTCAGTAGCAGCAACCGATCCGCTCTATATCCTCTACACCTCCGGCACTACGGGTGTCCCCAAAGGGGTGGTGCGGGATAATGGCGGTCATGCGGTGGCGATGCAGTGGAGTATGCAGAATATCTACGGGATGGAGCCGGGTGAGGTGTTCTGGGCCGCATCCGACGTTGGCTGGGTGGTGGGCCACTCTTATATTGTCTATGCGCCATTGCTGAATGGAAATACCACGGTGGTGTTCGAGGGCAAGCCAGTGGGTACTCCAGACCCCGGTGCCTTCTGGCGGGTGATTGCAGAGCATGACGTTAAGGTGATGTTCACCGCACCCACCGCCTTCCGTGCGATCAAAAAGGAGGACCCCAATGGGGAGTTCCTGAAGAGATACGATATGCCCAACTTCCGTGCACTGTTCCTCGCCGGAGAGCGCTGTGACCCAGATACCCTAGAGTGGGCAGAGAATATGCTGCAGGTGCCGGTGATTGATCACTGGTGGCAGACCGAAACTGCGTGGGGGATTGCCGCCAACTGTCTGGGTATTGAGCAGCTTCCTGTCAAACCAGGCTCCCCCTCTTGTTCTGTTCCTGGCTATAACGTACAGGTGTTGAATGATGATGGAGAAGAGGTGGCGGATGGGGATATTGGCAGCATCATGATCAAGCTGCCGATGCCTCCCGGTTGTCTGCCTACGCTGTGGAATAACGATGAACGTTTTGTGGAGTCCTACCTCAGTGCACATGAGGGCTATTACCTGACGGGTGATGCGGGCTATAAAGATGAAGATGGCTACCTCTGGGTGATGAGCCGTATCGATGACATTATCAACGTGGCGGGACACCGTCTCTCGACTGGCGGGATTGAGGAGGTGATCGCCTCCCACCCTGATGTGGCCGAGTGTTCGGTGATTGGTGCTGCCGATGCCTTGAAGGGGGAGTTGCCGGTTGGGCAGATCGTTCTTAAGTCTGGAGTCGATCGCCCCGATGATGAGGTGGTTGCCGAGGTGGTGCAACTGGTACGCAGCAAGATCGGCCCGGTTGCCGCCTTCAAGAAGGCGGTGGTGGTGGCGCGTCTGCCAAAGACCCGCTCCGGTAAGATCCTCCGAGGCACCATGAAGAAGATTGCTGACAGTCAGGCGTACAAGGTGCCGGCAACCATTGATGACCCGGCGATACTGGAGGAGATCAAGGGTTCTCTACAGACCATTGGCTATGCAAAAGAGTAAATTGTCGACAATCTGTATTGACAATAGGCGAATATAGCGTTTATTATCGCTACGGGAATTAAATATGTCGACAATTAAAGCAGAAACATCAGAAGCAGTCACCGTAGCGGATCGGGTTTTTGGTTCGCTCTGTGATGCCATTGTGAAGGGTGAGATTGCTGCGGGCAGCAAGATCAGTGAGCCGGAGCTGGCGAAGCGGTTTGATGTCAGTCGTGCATCGCTACGTGAGGCGATCGGAAGACTGGAGGCCTGCAACCTGGTCAGCCGCCGTCCCAATGTCGGGGCGCGTGTGGTGGAACTCTCGCTGGATGAGTTGCTGGAGATCTACCGGGTGCGTGAGGCGTTGGAGGGGATGGCTGCCCGTTTGGCTGCAGAGCAGATGAGTGAGAACGAGCTGGATGAGTTGGAGTCACTGCTGGAAGATGAGCAGCAGTTTGACCCCAATGACATCAACCATGATTTCCACTATGCCATTGTGCAGGGTGGAAAGAATCGGCGCCTCGCACACCTGCTGTGTGATGACCTCTACCACCTGATGCGGATGTACCGTTATCAGCTGGGGCGTGACAGTGGTCGTGCCTCGACCGCCTCGAAAGAGCACGGGCTGATCCTGGATGCGTTGCGGGATCGGGATGGGGAGATGGCTGAACTGCTGATGCGTCGACATATTCGTAAATCCCGTCAACATATTGAACAGATGATCGAGAACAGTGCTGAATAGCGGCAGTTCTCAACAACAGACGGAGCCTAAATAATGAGTGATTTGACCCCCGGACAGCGCCTGCGACAGGCGGTTGCAGAGAACAGTCCACTACAGGTACTGGGCACCATCAACGCCTACAGTGCAATGATGGCAGACAAGAGTGGTGCACAGGCGATCTACCTCTCCGGTGCCGGTGTGGCGAACGCCTCCTACGGGCTGCCGGATCTGGGGATGACCTCACTCACCGACGTGCTGACCGATGTACGCCGCATCACCTCGGCGACGGAAGTACCACTGTTGGTGGATGCCGATACCGGCTGGGGTAGTGCCTTCAATATCACCCGCACCATCAAAGAGATGGTTGCAGCGGGTGCAGCGGGTGTTCATATCGAGGATCAGGTGATGGCAAAACGCTGCGGTCACCGCCCCAATAAAGAGATCGTCTCCCAGCAGGAGATGGTGGATCGCATCAAGGCGGCAACCGATGCACGCAGCGATGGTTTTGTGATCATGGCGCGTACCGATGCGCTGGCGGTGGAGGGGATGGACTCTGCGATTGAGCGTGCACTGGCCTGTGTTGAGGCGGGTGCCGATATGATCTTCCCCGAGGCGATGAATACGCTGGAGCAGTACCAGACCTTTACCGAGGCAGTCAATGTGCCGGTGCTGGCCAACATCACCGAGTTTGGCGCGACACCGCTCTTTACTACCGAAGAGCTGGACGGGGTTGGGGTCAAGCTGGTGCTCTATCCACTCTCCGGCTTCCGTGCGATGAATGCAGCGGCACTCAACGTATTCAAGGAGATTCTGGGCGAGGGAACACAGCAGGGGGTACTCGATACCATGCAGACCCGGGCAGAGCTGTATGAGTTCCTCGACTACCACAGCTATGAGCAAAAATTAGACAGTCTATTCGCTGAAGGCAAAGAGAAGTAGAGGTATACATCATGGGTTTGAATGAAGCCGCAGCCACAGGCGCTGCACCAAAAAAGAAGAAGTCAGTCGCACTCTCCGGTGTGGCGGCAGGGACCACCGCACTCTGTACCGTAGGGCGTACCGGTAATGATCTGCACTACCGTGGCTATGACATCCTCCACTTTGCCGATAAGGCGGAGTTTGAAGAGGTGGCCTACCTGTTGATCCACGAGAAGTGGCCCAACCGTGCTCAACTCGACGCCTATAAGGCGAAACTGAGAACCCTGCGTGGCCTGCCGGATGCACTGAAAACCGTATTGGAACAGATTCCCGCAGATGCCCATCCAATGGATGTGATGCGCACCGGTTGCTCCATGCTGGGTACGTTGGAGACCGAGGATGAGGGGCACGATGTTGAGGCCGCACGTACCATCGGTGATCGTATGATCGCCTGCTTTGGTTCGATTCTCGCCTACTGGTGGCACTTCGCACAGAGCGGCACCCGCATTGAGCTGGAGACCGAGGATGACTCCATTGGTGCGCATTTCTTGCATCTGCTACATGGTAAGGCACCAACCGAATCACAGATACGTGCGATGCACACCTCACTCAATCTCTATGCCGAGCATGAGTTCAACGCCTCCACCTTTGCTGCCCGTGTGGTGGCTGGAACCGAATCCGATATGCACTCAGCAATTACCGGGGCGATTGGTGCACTGCGTGGGCCGAAACATGGGGGTGCCAATGAGGCGGCGTGTGAGATCCAGAAGCGTTACAGCAGTGCCGATGAGGCCGAGGCCGATATTCGTCAGCGAGTGGCCAACAAGGAGATCATCATCGGCTTTGGCCACCCGGTCTACACTACAGGCGATCCACGTAACGAGATGATCAAGGGAGTTGCCAGGTCGCTGTCGGAAGAGGCGGGTGAGATGACCATGTTTGAGGTGGCAGACCGCCTGGAGACGGTGATGTGGGATCTGAAGAAGATGTTCCCCAATCTCGACTGGTTCTCAGCGGTGTCGTACCACATGCTCGGTATCCCCACCTCCTTCTTCACCCCGATCTTTATCATGTCACGTACTACGGGTTGGGTGGCGCATGTGATCGAGCAACGCATCGACAAGAAGATCATTCGCCCCAGTGCCGAGTACACCGGGCCGGAAGAGCAGAGCTGGGTTCCGATTGAGGAGCGCCCTTAACCGATCTATTTTTATGATTTACCTCCCCCTATTGAACGCCCTCCCTGATCACCTGGATTACAGGGCGTCTTTTTTACAAAATTGAACAGCCTTTAACCACAGAAACTCTAACCTCCTCCCCCTTGCAGGGGGAGGATTGAGGTGGGGGTAGAGTATGCCTCCCCAGTGGTAAGTATTTTTTAAATGGAACAGAACATGAGCACAAACCAAGTAGAGAGTAATATTCGCCCCGATACCGATCCAGAGCTGGTCGCCATGGCCGATTACATGTGTGACTACAAGGTCACCTCCGAAGAGGCGCTGGATACCGCCCGTAACAACCTGATGGATAGCCTCGCCTGTATGTTGATGGCGATGAAATTCCCGGAGGCGAACAAGCACTTGGGGCCGATTGTCCCCGGTACGGTAGTGCCCAATGGTGCGCGTGTGCCGGGTACTCAATTTCAGCTCGATCCAGTGAAGGCGGCATGGGATATCGGCGCACTGGTACGCTGGCTCGACTTCAATGACACCTGGCTGGCGGCAGAGTGGGGCCACCCCTCTGATAACTGGGGTGCAGTACTGGGGTTGGGTGATTATCTGAGCCGTAAGGCCATTTCAGAGGGCAAGAAGCCACTGACCATGGAGCAGTTACTGCACACCATGGTGAAGGCGCATGAGATTCAGGGCGTATTGGCACTGGAGAACAGCTACAACCAAGTCGGTCTCGACCATGTGCTGTTGGTCAAGGTGGCCTCAGCGGCGGCCGCAGCAGTGATGCTGGATCTGGATAAGGATCAGGTGCTGGACGTGCTCTCCCACGCATGGGTTGATGGACAGTCCCTGCGTACCTATCGTCACACCCCCAATACCGGATCACGCAAATCGTGGGCAGCGGGTGATGCCTCCAGCCGTGCAGTACGTCTGGCGATGATGGTGGCGAAGGGAGAGATGGGGATGCCCAGTCCACTCTCTGCGCCCACCTGGGGTTTCTACGATGTCCTCTTCAAGGGCAATAAGTTCAAGTTCCAACGTGACTACGGCAGCTACGTGATGGAGCAGGTACTGTTCAAAATCTCCTATCCAGCAGAGTTTCATGCACAGACGGCGGTTGAGTGTGCACTGGCACTGCATGATGAGGTGAAGGGGCGTGTGGATGAGATCGAGCGTATCGAACTCAGCACACAAGACTCCGCAATCCGCATCATCTCCAAGCAGGGGCCGCTGCATAATCCAGCAGATCGTGACCACTGTTTACAGTATATGGTGGCGATTGGTCTGCTCTATGGAGAGCTGACGGCCAGCCATTATGAGGATGAGGTGGCAACCAACCCTGAGATCGATGCAATCCGCGAACTGATGGTGGTGCAGGAGGATAAGCGTTACTCCGAGGAGTATCACGACCCTGATAAGCGTTCCATCGCCAACGCCATCCAGATCTTCTATAAAGATGGCGGCAACAGTGAAAAAATAGAGGTAGAGTATCCGATTGGTCACCGTCGTCGCCGTGCAGAAGGCATTCCCGTATTGGAGAAGAAATTCCTCGATGCACTGCACAACCACTTCCCACGTCGTCAGGCACGCAAGGTCTATGACCTCTGTCTTGATGCAGAGAAGTTGAATGCGATGCCGGTGAATGAGTTTATGGATCTGTTGGTAATTTAGAGCAAAAGCGGTCTCGCGCAATACCCCAGGGCACCCTCTCTTGCCACTACGTGGCAATTCACCTTGAGGCGCAAAACCGCAAAGAAAAGCGTGATAGGGCGTTTTTCTCTTTATGATGTGAAAAGTGTGCTGGGTTCACCGTTTATAACAGGCGATAAATGGTTTTTCGGTCCAGCTTTTTCCTTTGCGTCTTTGCGCCTTTGCGTGAGACGCTGTTAAAAAGGTATTTACGTATGGCAAAAATAGAATTAGTAGATGGCAAGTTGAATGTACCGGATCAGGTCGAGATCCCCTTTATCGAAGGGGATGGCATTGGTCCTGATATTTGGAGTGCAGCGGTACGGGTGTTTGATGCAGCCGTGGAGAAGGCCTACGATGGCAAGCGCAAGGTGCTCTGGAAAGAGGTGCTGGCAGGGCAGAAGGCCTTTGATCAGACCGGAGAATGGCTACCCGAAGAGACCATGCAGACCTTTCGTGACTATCTGGTGGGGATCAAAGGCCCTCTAACCACTCCGGTGGGGGGTGGGATGCGTTCATTGAACGTGACCCTACGTCAGGAGCTGGATCTCTACACCTGTCTGCGACCGGTGCGCCATTTCAGTGGTGTCCCCAGCCCGGTGAAGAAGCCAGAGCTGGTCGATATGACCATCTTCCGTGAGAACACCGAGGACATCTACGCAGGTATCGAGTACATGAACGGTACCGATGAGGTGGAGAAGCTGAAGAAATTTCTGATGGAAGAGATGGGGGTGAGCAAGATTCGCTTCCCGAATAGTTCATCTATCGGTATCAAGCCGGTCTCTCAAGAGGGGTCGGAGCGTATTATTCGTCAGGCGATCCACTATGCGCTGACCCGCAACCTCCCTTCTGTGACTCTGGTTCACAAGGGTAATATCATGAAGTTCACCGAAGGTGCCTTTAAGAACTGGGGGTATGAGCTGGCTGAGCGTGAGTTTGGTGATCAGGTCTTTACCTGGGCACAGTATGATCGCATTGCGGCTGAAGAGAGCAAAGAGGCTGCGGATAAGGCGCAGGCTGATGCAGAGGCGGCCGGTAAGTTGATTGTTAAAGATGTGATTGCTGATGCCTTCTTGCAGCAGATTTTGCTGCGTCCAGCAGAGTACTCGGTCATTGCAACGCTGAACCTGAATGGTGATTATGTCTCCGATGCACTGGCTGCAGCGGTGGGTGGTATCGGTATTGCTCCGGGGGCCAACATCAATTATGAATCTGGACATGCAATCTTCGAGGCGACTCACGGTACTGCACCGAAGTATGCGGGACAGGATAAGGTCAATCCCGGGTCAGTGATTCTCTCTGGAGCGCTGATGTTTGAGCACTTGGGCTGGACGGAAGTGACTGCGCTGATTTACCAGTCACTGGGTGAGGCGATTGAGCAGAAGACCGTCACCTATGACTTTGAGCGTCTGATGGACGATGCAACCTTGGTTAAGTGCTCCGAGTTTGCAGATAAGATGATCGAAAAGATGTAACTTGCGCCCTGTTCCCTCCGCCTTGCAGGGCTAGGGTGGGGGTAGAACATCAAGAGGTTTTGTTTGTATGAGTGAATTGAAGTTCCAAGAGGTCGGTTTTGGTATCACCCTGATTGAGGGGTGGTATGAACGAGAAGGAATGGCCTGTAGCTATCTGATCGAATCGAATGGTGCGGTAGCACTGGTAGATACCGGTACTGCACGTGTCTCTCTGCATATTCTTGAGCTGCTAGAGCAGCGGGGGATTGCCCGTGAACAGGTGAAATATATCATTCCAACCCATGTTCATCTGGACCATGCCGGAGGGGCTGGGCAGCTGATGCAGGCACTGCCCGAGGCTCAACTGATTATTCACCCGTATGGCACTCGCCACATGGTTGACCCAAGCAAACTGCAAGCAGGTGCCACTGCTGTTTACGGCAAGGAGAAATTCAAAAAGGCCTTTGACCAGCTATTGCCAATCCCCGTTGAGCGGGTGACTGAAATGGAGGAGGGGATGGAGCTGGATCTCAATGGCCGCCCCCTACGCATGGTAGACACTCCGGGACATGCCAAACATCATCTCTGCGTCTGGGATGAGCAGTCGAAAGGGCTATTTACTGGGGATGTCTATGGCAATAGTTATCCTGAACTGACCACGGTGCAGGGACGTTACCTAACGCCTGTCACCAGCCCCGTACAATTGGACCCACCCGCATGGCATGCGAGTATCGATAAGATACTGGCGATGAATCCAGAGCGGCTCTTTCTCACCCACTACGGCATCTTGGAGCAGCCAGCGGCCCGTGCAGAGCAACTGCACAAAGATCTGGATGCCTATCTGGAGATGGCAACGGCATTACCTCCTGAGGGTCGTTATGAGAAGCTGTTTGCACAGATCAATGAGTATCACCAACAACAGGTAAAGGCTCACGGTTGTGAGCTCTCTAATGAAGAGCTGGATCGTTTGATTGGCTCCGATAATGAACTCTGTGCCCAAGGGCTAGAGGTGTGGATGCAGCGTCAGGAACGCGCCTGACTACAGCTGTTGTGAAACTTCAGCAACTTTCATTATGGCTTTTAAGTCCCCTCCTCCTGTCAGGGGGAGGGCTAGGGTGGGGGTTAAGTGCCTGATTATGTATCCCACCCCCATCCTAACCTTCCCCCTTAATGGGGAAGGAGTTAACAGCAGTCCCGTAATGAGAGTTGCTAGTGAAATTTGATCCCCCTCTACTGCTGTTGCTATTAGCTGGCGGGACGCTGCTACTATTTCCCGATATCATGTTTGATACAGCGTCTGATTTAATGCCAGATTCAGCGCTTGGTAAAGGGGCGGGTCTGGCACTGATTACCATCGGGCTGTTTGCTACAGGACGCATTCCAGAGTACCTCACCGCGTTACTCTTCTTCTCGCTGGCGATGCTGTTCCAAGTGGCCCCGGCAGAGGTGGTCTTCTCCGGTTTCCAGTCCACCGCCTTGTGGTTGGTCTTCGGTGGACTGGTGATCGGTATTGCGATGAATATCACCGGATTAGGCAAACGCATTGCCAGCCAGCTGGCAAGCCACCTAGAGGGGAGTTACTTTCGTCTGATCAGTGGTATGGTGCTGGTGGGGTTAGCGCTGGCCTTCGTGATGCCCTCAGCCATGGGGCGAATTGTGTTGTTGATCCCCGTTACCTTGGCACTGGCAGCTCACTTTGGTTTTGAAGAGGGCTCCAACGGACGTACCGGACTGGTGGTGGCCGCAACACTGGGTACCTTTATTCCCGCCTTCACCATCCTCCCCGCCAATGTGGTGAATATGATTCTGGTGGGGATGGCCGAGAGTCAGTACAACTTCTCTCCGCTGTTTGGGGAGTATCTACTGCTGCTCTTTCCTGTATTGGGGTTGATGAAGGCGGGGCTGATTATTGCTCTGGTGCTCTGGTTCTACCCCGATGAACCCAAGGTGGTGGCGGAGAGCGAGGTACACCAGCGAGAACGGCTATCCAAAGAGGCGCGTACCTTGGCAGCAGTATTGATGCTATTACTACTGCTGTGGGCCACTGATTTTATCCACCATATCTCTCCTGCATGGATTGGTCTGGCGGGGGCCGTCTACCTACTCTTGCCCAAAGTGGGGGTGGTCAATGGCGAGCAGTTTAATCGTGAGATCAACTATGCACCGCTGTTTGTAGTGGCAGGGGTGATCGGTCTGGGTGGGGTGATCCACTATGCTGGATTGGGGAGTGTGATCGGCACCCACTTAATCGCCAACCTGCCACTTGATCCCGCTACCCCCTTTATCAACTACCTCTCGGTTGCACTGATTGCGACCTCTACCGGGTTGGTGACCACGCTACCCGGTATTCCAGCGGTTATCACTCCGTTGACGGGAGATATTGCCCAGATCACCGGTTTCTCACCATCTGCCGTGTTGATGATGCAGATGGTGGGGATCTCCTCCATTCTCTTTCCCTATCAGGCACCGCCACTGATCGTAGCGCTGCAACTCGCTGGGGTAAAAATACGAGCGGTATTCAGGCTGATTTTAATCCTGGCGTTGGCCTCTTACCTGTTTTTTATTCCGCTCAACTACCTATGGTGGCAGTTACTGGGTTGGGTGTAGGACTCTACTGAATGATGATGACTGGAATAGCCCCATCTTCACTCAGTGTGACATCGTCTGCCTCAGCAGCAGAGACCTCAATCACAGCCAGTCCTTCCCATGCCCCATCGCCATCCTTCTCAATAGCGATCACTTCACCGGCTCCCTGAGCCGATGTTGAGGAGGCGGAGTAGAGTTTGGAGCCTATTGTAGGGGCGCTCTCCTCATGGATAAAGATGGAGAACATCTTACGCTTGAGCTTACCCAAGTACTCCATGCGTGCCACCACCTCTTGACCGGGGTAGCACCCTTTCTGAAAACTGAGGCCATTGATCGCTTGCAGGTTGAGCATCTGCGGTACAAAGGATTCTTGAGTCTGCAGAAAGACCGAGGGGACGCCTGCTCTAATCTTCAGTAGCTCCCAGGCTCCACGACCTATAGGGGCAGACTGCACATCAAAGTGTGACCAAATTTTCTGTGCAGGTTCGGCCTCGGTGACGACCAAAAAGCGGGGGTGAGGACCGGGGCGAAGGCGCACGATGGTGCATTTGTCGGTAATGACGGCACTGTCTACCTCAGAGGGGAGTGGTGAGGCCTCAGCAACAGCAGAGAGTTGTGCCTCTGCTTTGGGACCAGAGAGGCCGATGCGCACGGCATCCTCACTGAGATTGTTGATGGTTACCTTAGAGCGGAAGATAAACATCTGTAGTTTCTTCTCAACACCCTCTACCAAATCTCTGGGGAGAATCAGCAGGAAACGATCTTCAGCCACGCGGGTCACCCGGAACAGGGCAAGCAGACGTCCTTTTGGGGTACACCAACCATCAAACTGACTCTTGCCAACCGCCAATGTAGCGACATCATTGGTGAACTGGTTTTGCAGAAACTCAATGCTGTCTTCGCCACAGACCTCAAGAATCGCAAGATGAGAGAGGTCACACATCACATCTCCACTCCCTACAATGTGACGCTCCTGCTCGATATTGCCAAAACTGACCACTATATCTTGAACCAGTTCTGCGCCGTTATTGGTAAGGTAACTCTTCCAGTCACTGTTCATATCGGTTGACTCCTAAGTGTTTGGGGTGAGAATGGTGTTCTCTGCCTGCTGCTGTTTGTTTGGATAGTCTAAAGTATAGTGTAAACCACGACTCTCTTTGCGCTGTAGTGCCGATTGAATAATCAACTCTGCGACCTGTGCCAGATTACGCAGTTCTAGCAGGTTATTAGAGATGCGGAAGTGGCTGTAGTACTCGGCAATCTCTTGCTGTAGTAGCTCAATACGGTGTTGCGCCCGCTCTAACCGCTTGGTGGTGCGCACAATGCCGACGTAATCCCACATAAAACGGCGTAACTCATCCCAGTTATGGGAGACCACCACCTCTTCGTCGGAGTCGGTAACTCGGCTCTCATCCCATGCGGGAATGGGGTCTGTTGGTACTGAGGGTGGGTTGTTCTGGTTGATGGCGTTGGCAGAGGCCGCAGCAAATACCAGGCACTCCAGCAGTGAATTACTCGCCATACGGTTGGCCCCATGCAGGCCCGTATGGGCCACCTCACCCACCGCATAGAGCCCCTCTAGGTCCGTTTTTCCCTCTAGGTCTGTGATAATGCCACCACAGGTGTAGTGGGCTGCAGGTACCACTGGAATGGGATCGCTGGTCATATCAATCCCAAACTGCTGTAGTCGGTTATAGACCATTGGGAAATGTTCGCGGATAAAGGCGGGGTCTTTAAAGCTGATGTCGAGGAAGAGGTGGTCAGCACCGATACGTTTCATCTCATGGTCGATGGCGCGGGCCACAATGTCGCGTGGTGCCAACTCTTTCCGATCGTCGAAGCGCTCCATAAAGTGGGTAAGGTTAGGGAGTAGCAGTTTACCCCCCTCACCACGTACCGCCTCGGTGACCAGAAAAGATTTTGCTTTGGGGTGGTAGAGGCAGGTGGGGTGGAATTGGTTGAACTCCATGTTGGCGACACGACACCCTGCACGCCAAGCCATCGCAATACCATCACCGGTAGAGATGTCTGGGTTGCTGGTGTAGAGATAGACCTTACTGGCTCCGCCTGTCGCCAACACCACGCGGGAGGCCTGAAAAACCCGAACCTGCTGTTGAGGGCGATTAAGTACGTACGCCCCGACCACTCGGTGGGGTTCACCGTGGTCATGCTGCTTGGGTTGGGTGATTAGATCAATGGCGATGTGGTGCTCAAAGATATCGATATTTTCCCGCTGACGCACCTGCTCCGTCAGTGTGCTCTCTACCGCCTTTCCAGTGGCATCGGCCGAGTGAATCACCCGGCGATTACTGTGTCCACCTTCGCGGGTTAGGTGAAAGGGGGCCTCAGGATTACTGCTGTCAGTACGGGAGAAGGGGACACCCGCCTCAACCAACTGTTCAATCGCCCCACGAGCTCGTTCCACTGCAAAACGGACTACCGATTCGTCACAGAGCCCATCCCCAGCATTTAGTGTGTCATTAACATGGGAGTCAATGGAGTCCGCCTCATCCAGTACGGCAGCGATCCCACCCTGCGCATAGAGAGTAGAGCCCTCATCTAGTGTAGACTTGGAGAGCAGTGCAACACGTAACGCAGGATCGAGCTGTAGCGCGGTGGTCAATCCCGCTGCGCCGCTACCGATCACCAATACATCGTATGGAAAGAAGGTCACATGTTTCTGGAGTGTCATAGGGGAACTATTCTACAATGCGTCTGTCCATCTTAGCCATAACATAACTTATATCGGGAAAAGAGCTTTTGAAGCAGCAGGAGACAGATCAGGTTTTGGTGGAGCAGGTCCAGCGAGGGGACAAGCGCGCCTTTGATCTGTTGGTGCTGAAATATCAGCATAAAGTGGTGGCGCTGGTGAACCGTTTTGTCAAAGATCGCTCTGAGGCAGAGGATGTTGCACAGGATGCTTTTATTCGTGCCTACCGTGCGCTGGCAAATTTTCGTGGTGATAGTGCCTTCTATACTTGGCTTTATCGTATTGCGGTCAATACCGCGAAAAACTATCTGGTCTCACGGGGAAGACGTCCACCAACCGCTGATATCGATGCGGAAGAGGCGGAACTTTTCTTTCAAGAGCAGGGTCTGACAGAACAGGCAACACCCGAGAGTGAGCTGGTACGAGATGAGGTGCAGCAGACGTTGCAGGCGGCACTGGCAGCGCTTTCTGATGATTTGAGAATGGCAATCACCCTGCGTGAGTTAGAGGGGATGAGTTATGAAGAGATTGCCGAGGTGATGGACACCCCCATCGGGACAGTGCGTTCCAGAATCTTTCGGGCCCGTGAGGCGATTGCAAAGCAGCTGGTGGCAGCCGCATAAATTCAGGCGTAATCATGACAAAACAGAGCAACGACCAATACGATCAACAATACAGTGAACAGCTCTCTGCGCTGATGGATGGAGAGCTGTCTGCAGAGGCGCTACAGCAACTGTTGAAGCGTGTGGAGCAGCGACCGCAGTTGCGCCAGCAGTGGTCCGATCACCATGCGGTGCGTCACACCCTGTTTGAGAAGCGCAACTGCTCTGTGGTTCACTCCTCAATTGCAGATCGTGTAGCCGCTGCGATTGAATCGGAACCCGTGGTATTGGCACCTGCTACGGCCCAACCTAAGGTACAAGTCGCTAGGCCAAAGATACCGGCTTGGGTGCCCTTAGCGTTGGCAGCCTCACTGGCAACGGTCACCTTTTGGGTGATGCAGCCACAGATCCAGAACAGTACCCAACAGCTGGCAAAGAGCAGTGTCGAGACCGAGTGGGTTGAGGTTGATGGGGCGTGGATTGAGCGCTGGGTCAACCCTATGGAGAACAGTACAAGAGAGAGCAATGCAAGAGTGCGCTCATATCTGGTGCGTCATGACGAGAACCGCAGCAGTGCACAGGAGCGTGCCTCTCTGGTCTCGATGGCCCCCAGTGGGGTGGTCGCCCAGCAGCGTGGGGTTGCCAAGCGTATCGTGGGGTGGAAGGTAGGGTGGTTACCCGAAGGGTTCCAAGAGGTGGATACCTTGCAGCATCAAATTCCCAGCTTTGGTGGGGCAGTGACTCACTTGGTGTTGAGTAATGGGGAGGCGGTCTTCTCTGTCTTTATTGAGAAATCTGCAAGCGAGGGGGAGAGTGAGCGGCAGATGAAAGAGCAAGAGCGCCCAGTTAATCTCTACAGCCACTCCCAGTTAGGGCATCGCATCACTGTTTTAGGTGAGGTACCCATGGATGTGGTGCGCAAGGTCGCGCGCTCTGTTGAAGCGCAGAGTGGGTAGCTGTCATGGTTAAAGAACATGCCACGGTTGTTGCGGTAGAGGGTGAGCAAGCCTGGGTGGAGACGGTGCGGCAAGCCTCTTGTGGTGGCTGTGGTTCGCAGTCTAGTTGCGGTACATCGACACTCTCGAAGCTGTTTGGTAACCGTCCCTTTCGGGTTGAGGTGAAGAACAGACTGCATGCAACGGTGGGGGCTGAGGTGACCATCGCGGTTTCAGAGCAAGGGTTGATGGGCGGTGCTGCGAGGCTCTATCTACTGCCTCTGTTGTTACTGTTTGCTGTGCTCGTTGTTATTCAGTGGCTGCTGCCCCAGCAGCCGGAGTGGCAGATCATCCTTTTATCGCTATTGTTGACTGCAACTGGAGTAGAGTGGATGCGGGTACGGGGGTGGTTCGAGGTGGAGAACCTGATCCCAGAGATTACAGCAGTACATCAGCAATACATCAGCAGAACAACCATCAAAAAATAAATATACTACAAATATACTATAGGAGCCCCAGAGCTGTTCAGAGGTTCCTGAAGCATCATAACAATAAGGAAAAATAAGCATGAATCGGAAGATTGCCGGAATCAATACAAAACTCTCTCTGGGGGCCGCACTGTTGCTACTCTTCTCCTCTTGGAGTGTGATGGCCGCAAATGTCTCTGGACTACCGAACTTTACCGAACTGGTAAAGCAGCAGATGCCAGCGGTGGTCAGTATCCGTGTGACCCAAAAGCGGACGATGGGGGGGATGGGGATGAATCCATTCTCTCAGGGGGGACCGAATGATCTCCCTTATGATGAACTCCCTGAGTTCTTTCGCCGTTTTTTTGAGGACCGAGGCATGGGGATGGGACCAAGCCCTCATGGCAATAAGCCACGCGAGTTTGAGTCTCAGGCGCAGGGGTCTGGTAGTATTTTGAGTGAAGATGGCTACATTCTCACCAATCATCATGTCATTGAAGATGCGGATGAGATTGTGGTGCGGCTCTATGATCACCGTGAATTCAAGGCGACGGTGATTGGTTCCGATGCTCGTTCTGATGTTGCGGTAATTAAGATTGATGCGGACCAGCTACCCACGATCAAAACCGGAACCAGTACGGAGCTGGAGATCGGTGAGTGGGTGCTGGCGATTGGCTCACCGTTTGGGTTTGAGATGTCGGCTACCGCTGGAATCGTTAGTGCTAAGGCGCGTAACATCTCCGAGGGGAGTAACCAGTTTAACTATGTCCCCTTTATCCAGACGGATGTGGCGATTAATCCCGGTAACTCAGGAGGTCCACTATTTAACCTAAATGGTGAAGTGGTCGGGGTCAACTCCATCATCTTCAGTAAATCCGGTGGCTATATGGGGCTCTCCTTTGCGATACCCATTGAGATGGCGATGGACGTGGTCAAGCAGGTGAAGAATGGTGGGCATGTCAGCCGTGGTTGGTTGGGGGTGATGATACAGCCTGTTACCCGTGACCTAGCTGAATCCTTCGGTATGGATCGCCCCGTTGGCGCACTGGTGGCGCAGATTCTGGATGATGGTCCAGCCTCCAACTCTGATCTACAGGTTGGTGATGTGATTCTGGAGTTCAATGGTCGCTTTGTAGAGAGCAACACCCATCTACCTCCCATCGTAGGGCGCACTCCTGTGGGGCACCCTGTACCTGTCAAGGTGATGCGAGAGGGGCGTGAGCGTATTCTCAAGATCAAGATTGGAGAGCTGCCTGCAGAAGAGGAGCTGGCCGATGCCCGACCACAATCCCCAATGCAGGGTAAAAAAGTGGAGAAGGCCGTCACCAAGCGTTTAGGAATGACCCTGAAACCACTCCCTAAACAGGTGCGTAAAGCGCGTTCTATCTCTGCTGGTGGGGTCTATATTGATGCTGTCGATAAGGGTAGTGTTGCTGAGCAGTTTGGTCTGCAAAAGGGGGATGTGATTAGCCGCGTCAACTATGTCGTGGTTGAAGGGGTTGATCACCTGCTGGAGCTGCTCGACACTTTGCCTGAAGGGAGAGGGGTACCTGTCTACATCGTGCGTGATAAAGGGCCAATCTTCCTCGCACTGCGCCTGCCATAATGAAAGCATTACAGTTGATGGTACGGGAGGGGTGCCATCTCTGTGATGAATTTGAGGATCTGTTGGAACACCACCCGTTAGGTAGCCAGTTTGAGCTGGAGCGGGTGGTCATCAATAATCGAGCGGATCTGGAAGCGTTGTATGGCACAAAAGTACCCGTTCTGTTGGGGGAGTCCTCTGAAATCTGTCACTACTTTATAGACCAGAAGGCATTAAAAGAGTATCTTCTCTCCGCGTAAAATTATCAGTGATTTCATAACAACATTCATGTTTTGACACCCTCCACCTTGCAGGGGGAGGGCAGGGGTGGAGGTAGAATGCATGAATTTATGCAACGCTTAATACAAGGAAAGAGGATAGGTTGTATGACCAAGTCGGGTATCAAAATACTGCTGATTGATGATGAGACTGAATTTAGAGAGATGATGAGTCACTACTTTCAGAAATTGAGTCATACACTAGTGGAAGCAGCTGATGCGGAGGATGCATGGAGCCAACTGATTGCAGATCGTCCTGATATTGTGTTGTTGGACTGGATGCTTCCAGAGATGGATGGGATTCAGTTATTAAAAAAAATCAGAGCCAAAAAACGCTTGAGGAGAGTGCCGGTGATTATGTTGACGGCACGTGCCGATGAGCAGAGCCGGATCGATGGGCTCGATGCCGGAGCCGATGATTATGTGATGAAGCCATTTTCTCTGGGGGAGTTGGATGCCCGGATTCGTGCAGTACTGCGCAGGCTAAAGCCACTGAGTGGTGAAGATGCAGAGGCCTCTTCCACTCAACAGATTAAGATAGATGTCGATCGGCATAAGGTATTTGTGAATGGAAAACGTGCACACCTCAGCCCAACAGAGTTTCGCCTGCTCCATTTTTTGATGTCCCATCCCAATAAAGTGTACAGCCGTAACCGTCTGTTGAACCATGTTTGGGGAGAGATGGTGGTGGTTGAGGAGCGTACAGTGGACCAACATATTCGCCGCCTGCGTAAAGTGCTGAAAAAACATGGGGGAAATCACAAGGTGATTGCCACTGTGCGAGGTTTTGGTTACCAGTTTACTGTAGATGAGTAGAAATAGAGCGGGGAAAGGGCAAAGCCTTTCGAGTCAATCGGTGCTGGATCTATTCAACGCCCTGCCAGAGATGATCCTACTGTTGGATGATCAATTTCGGGTAACGTGGTTTGATCGTTTAATGCGCCACTCATTCGGTTGGAAACGCAAAAAGACGTTGGGTAAGCCGCTGGATCAACTTTACCCGTTTTCAGAGGTCGACCTTCCCTTAGGGAGAGATGGGAATGCTCCGATCTGTCTGCATATGAGGTCCGGTGCAATACGTTGCTTCCATGTAGAGCTGATATCCTATCGAAATAAGCAGAAAATAGTGCGCTTGAGTGAGCCGGGTCAGCAGCTCAAACCAGAGACTCAACAGCGTGAATTTGTTGCCAATGCCTCTCATGAACTACGTACACCCTTGGCGATACTGGGCGGGTATCTGGAGCAGATTTCAGTAGATGATCACGCTACAGTATGGAGTCGCCCACTGGAGGTGATGACGCTGCAGAAGGAGCGCATGCAGCAAATTATTGATGATATGCTGCAACTATCCGGGTTGGAGCAGGCGGGCGAGCGTGTGCGCCAAGAGACTGTAGATGTGCCGGAGTTGTTGGATGAGTGTCTGCAAACCCATGCCATTCTGGCAAAAAAGAGAGATCAAAAGCTCACCTTGAAACTGGATAGACAGCTGTTGTTAAGGGGGAGTACACAGATGCTGAGAAGCGCATTCTCCAACCTGATTATCAACGCGGTCAAATATACCCAGAAAGGGGGGGCAATTACCGTGCGTTGGGAGCAGGATGGAGCTGTGGCACAGCTGAGTGTACAAGATAATGGGCCGGGCATTCCTAAGGCTGCTCAAAAACGGCTCACGGAGCGCTTCTATCGTGTAGATAAAGGACGCTCTCGGGAGATGGGGGGGACTGGATTGGGGCTCTCTATCGTACAAGGTGTACTACAGGCTCATGGGACCCTATTGGAGATAGAGAGTGGCAAGGGCAGTGGAAGCTGCTTCTATGCACAATTCCCTGCCAATCTACTGCTCAGCAGAGGCTGACACGGTTTACCGTAGAGCACTTTGAGAGCACCTTGGTAGCAAATGAGTTATTGATGGGTTGTTCATCAAGCTGTCACAATTGCCCTCTATACTGCAGGAAAATTAATAGACGATATTACAAAAGAGGAGTTTGCTGGATATGGCAATGAATACGATTACTGGGCTTTTCGGTGGAGCCTCCCCGTTTACTGCGTTGCAGAAACATATGGAGTGTGTGCTCAGCTGTGTGCGAGAGATGCCATCGCTTATTGATGCAGTGATTGCAGAAGATCAAGAGCAGGTCAATGAGATCAAGGTGCGGGTTTTCAAGTCTGAGAATGATGCCGATGAAGTGAAAAATGGCCTGCGTGGGCATCTCCCCAAAAGCCTGTTTATGCCGGTGGATCGTCGTGATCTGCTAGCGGTTTTGACGACCCAAGACTCTATTGCTGATGTGGCCCAAGATGTTGCAGGACTGTTTATTGAGCGCCCGATGGGGGTGCCAGAACCGATGCAGCCACTACTGCGCACACTCACCCAGCGTTGTGTAGATGTGTGTGAACACTACGGTAAAGTGATCAATGAGTTGGATGAGCTGGTCGAGATGGGGTTTCGTGGACGTGAGGCCGACCAGGTTGAGCAGATGCTCGCTGAGCTTAATCGCATAGAGGATGAGACTGACGATATGGGTATCGAACTGACTCAGATTCTGCATCGAAATGAGGATGACATTAATCCGGTATCGGTGATGCTATGGAGGCAGGTCATTGAGTGGATCGGTGATATTGCTGATAACGCTGAGAAATCCGGTGACAGGCTGCGTCTGTTGATCGCCCGTTAAAACTGATTAAGCAGAGAGGATTACATTATGGAAAGTATTGCACTCTATGGCCCTTGGTTCTTGGGGATTGCAGTTGTTTTTGGTCTCTATATGACTTGGGGTATTGGCGCCAATGATGTCGCCAATGCGATGGGGACATCGGTGGGCTCTGGCGCGATCAGTGTTAGGCAGGCGATTATCATCGCCGCAATTTTTGAGTTTGCCGGAGCCATTATTGCGGGTGGTAACGTTACCAAGACCATTCGTAAGGGGATTATTGACCCCGCCAGTATTGTAGATACCCCCGAAATTCTGGTGTTTGGGATGCTGGCTGCGCTGTTGGCGGCGGCGATTTGGTTGATGGTCGCCTCCTTTAAGGGGTGGCCGGTCTCTACCACTCACTCCATTGTGGGTGCGCTGGTTGGGTTTGCCGTTGCAGGGATTGGCGTGGATGCCGTCAACTGGGGCAAGATTGGTCAGATTGCAGCCAGCTGGGTGGTCTCCCCTGCGCTGGGTGGCATCATCGCCTATATGTTGATGATCAGTATTCGTAATCGCATACTCAATACCGAGACCCCCTTTGAGAATGCAAAACGTTACGGCCCCTACTATGTCTTCTTGTTAGGGTTTATCGTCTCTTTGGTGACCCTATTCAAAGGGCTGAAACACCTCAATCTAGAGCTGAGCACGATGGAGAGTGTGCTGCTCGCCATGCTGATTGGTGGAGCGATAGCGGCAGTAGGTTGGATGTTGATTCAACGTATTGAGGTTGATGTCGAGGCGGATAAAGCATTTCACTTTGCCAGTGTGGAGAAGGTGTTTACCCCGATGATGATCTTCGCTGCTTGTGCCATGGCCTTTGCCCATGGCTCCAATGATGTCGCCAATGGTATCGGTCCACTGGCTGCGGTGGTGAGTATCGTTAACTCGGGTGGTGAGGTGATGCAGAAGGCGGGGCTTCCAGTATGGATTCTACTGCTCGGTGGTGTCGGAATTGTGGTGGGGCTGGCAACCATGGGCTATAAGGTGATGCGTACTATCGGTAACGATATTACCGAACTGACCCCAACGCGTGCCTATGCAGCCACGCTGGCGGCTGCAATTACTGTGGTGCTGGCCTCCAGAACGGGATTACCTGTCTCCACCACCCATATTGCGGTGGGTGCGGTGATCGGTGTAGGGTTTGCCCGAGGGATTGGTGCCATTGACCTGCGTATGGTGGGTAACATTGTGGTTTCATGGGTGATTACCCTGCCGGTTGCAGGGATTATGGCGGCCCTGTTCTTCTTTACACTGAAGGGGATGTTTAGCGTGTGACCACACTTTGGCTTGAGTTTCAGCAACAGTGGGAGTTGGTGGCCACCTTTTTGGCCATCGATTTTGCGCGTCTCTCAGAGCCTGATATGGTGCTTCGGATTGCGCTGCAGTTTCTGCTGCTGTTTGGTTCAGCCTTCTTCTCTGGTTCGGAGACCGCACTATTCTCACTCTCGAGGCTCGATCTGCACCGCCTGCGCAAAGAGAAGAGCGGTACTGTAGAGACACTACATGCACTGCTGGATCAGCCTCGCCGCCTGATTATTTCGATACTACTGGGTAATGAGCTGGTCAATATTGCGGCAGCCGCCAATATGGCGGGCATTCTGGTGACCCTCTATGGGGTAGAGTATGCTGGTTGGATCAATATTTTCATCATGGTCCCACTACTGTTACTGCTGGGTGAGGTGACTCCGAAGACCATTGCAGTCTCTAATCCGGTCACCATCAGTAGCCGTTTTGTGGCTCATCCAATGTCGGTCTGGGTCAATTTAGTCTCTCCACTGCGCTGGATGGTACGTGGGGTAGCCGACCGTGTCACGACCTGGTTGGTGGGGGAGGAGAAGGCGGCAGAGAATATCCTTCAGGTGGATGAGTTTCGCAGTCTGGTAGAGGCGGTCGCTCGAGAGGGGGAGCTGGACGCCACCGAACGGGCCTTGATCTACAATCTGCTGGAGGCCGGAGACACCGAGATTGTCGAGGCGATGACCCCTCGCATTCGTATCGACTTTATCGATGCAGAACTGCCGGTCACTGAGGTGGTGGAGTGTTTTCGTACCCTGCAACATCCACGGGTTCCGGTCTTCTCCGGTCACCGAGATAGTCTGATGGGGTTTCTCCATGCGGAAGATCTGTTGCGTCTGGTGGCGGAGGGGCGAGACCTCTCTACAGTACTGTTAGAGGAGATTATTCGTCCCCCGGTGGTGGTCCCTCCGACCAAAAAGGTGGATGAGATGTTTGATTTTTTTCAGGCCAATAATGCCCGTGCAGCCATTGTGCTGAATGAGTTTGGCGGGGTGGATGGGATTATCACCATGAAGGATGTGCTGACCTTCATCTTCGGGCAGATCACCGGACAGATCAAGGGCGATGATCTGTATCGTCGTAATGATGAGAATGAGTATGAGGTGCCGGGTGATATGAAGTTGATTGATTTTAATAATCTGACCAACTTCGGTATTGATGATCCTCGAATGACCACCATTGGTGGGGTACTGTTCCGTTACTTGGATCGTCTGCCTCAGGTTGGGGATCAGGCCACCTGTGCGGAAGGGGTGGTGATTCGGGTGTTGGAGATGGAGGCGCACCGCATTGTTCGGGTCCATGTCTCTCTTCATGCCTCAATTGATGTCAGTGAGTCAGAGATCGCTGAAATAGAGAAGGAACAACAGGAGTCAATAGAGTGAGCCTTTTGGAGATGATACTGTTGTTGCTGTTCTTCCTCTTGCTCAAGGGGTTTTTCTCCGGTTCTGAGATCGCCTTGGTCAACTCAGATAAGATGCATCTACACCACCGTGCACGACAGGGGGATAAGGGGGCGGCACTGGTATTGAAGCTGTTCAAGACCCCAGATCGTCTGCTGGGAACAACCTTGGTCGGTACCAATATCGCAACCGTGGTCTTTACCACAATGGGGACCATGTGGTTGATCGAGCGTTTTGGTTCAGCCGGTGACCTCTATGCCTTCCTGCTCTTTACCCCCGTGCTGTTGATTTTTGGGGAGGTGGTTCCCAAGAGTATCTTTCAGCAGAAGTCCGATGAGTTCTCACCACTGGTGGTGTTTCCACTGCGTTTTTTTGCTTGGCTGTTTTTGCCGTTGACCTTCATCTTCTCTCGGCTTGCGCGGCTTGCAGTGCGTCTATTTGGTGGTAGTACGGAGCAGAGTGGGTATATGACCCGTGAACAGATTCGTTCGGTGGTCGAGATGGCGGATCGTGGAGCCAATGTTGATGTGTTTGACCGTGAGAGAATCAAGCGGGTAATTCGCTTCTCAGAGACCACTGTGGGAGAGGCGATGGTACCGGTAGCGGAGATGGTGGCGATACACCGTACCCGTGATATAGAGGATGCCATGGTACTGGTGCGTGGTCGGGGGTACAACCGGCTTCCGGTCTACAAACGCAATGTGACGAATGTGATCGGTATTGCCACCCTGACCACCTGGGATCTACTCGATCCGAAGCTGGCGGAACGTTCGTTGGATGAATTTATTGAGCCGGTCTACTACGTCTCCCCCTATCAGACGATTGATACCCTGTTGCCGATACTGCGCGAGCGAGAGGATCATATGGCGATTGTGGTGGATGAGTTTGGTTCTGCCATCGGTATGATTACCATTGAGGATATTTTGGAGGAGGTGGTGGGGGAGATTGATGTAGGCTATGATTTTGAGGAGTATCTGCCGCGCACTCGACATATCTTTGAGATGCTGGATGAGGAGACCTACCTGATGGATGGCCGGATCTCTATCTCACTGCTCAATGAGACCTTGGGGATCAGCCTTCCCTCGCTTGAATTTCATACCTTGGCTGGATTTATGATGGCACGACTGCGCCATATTCCACAGGCTGGGGAGTCGATTGAGGAGCTGGGCCACCGTTTTATTGTTGAAGATAGTGATCAGCGATCCATTGGTAAGGTACGTATTGAACCTGCAGATTAGTACTAGAATTGGATTTTCCTTGCTATGTCGTCTATTCTTCGATAAGCGCTTGGTGCAACATTGTAGTGGTATGGTTTAAGTGATGATAAAACACCTAATTGAGAAGGTAAGAAAATGGCATCTAAAAAACAGAAGTTAACAGAGTCGATGGTACAGATTGATGAGCTGAAGGAGAGCCTGCTACAACTTGTAGAAAGGGTAAGTTTTCTGGAGGAGAAGATCGATAGTATTGAGTTGGTGGCAGGTCCTCAGGGTGAGGTGGGGCCAGCAGGGCCAAAGGGAACTGCCGGTTCAAAAGGGGCTGCGGGGCCTAAGGGTGAGACTGGTGCGGTGGGTCCCAAAGGGGCTGCCGGTCCTAAGGGTGAGGCTGGGGCTGCAGGCATCAAAGGGGTTGTTGGACCTAAGGGTGAGGCTGGGGCTGCGGGTATCAAAGGGGCCGTTGGCCCTAAGGGTGAGGCCGGGGCAGCGGGCATCAAAGGGGCTGTCGGCCCTAAGGGTGAGACTGGGCCTACGGGCATGAAGGGAGCTGTGGGTCCCAAGGGAGAAGCTGGGGCAGTGGGTCCCAAGGGTGAGGCGGGGCTTGCTGGACCCAAGGGAGATTCAGGGGGGCCTGTTGGACCTCAGGGGCCTATTGGGTCCAGAGGCCCGGTCGGAAAAGATGGTTTAGTGGGGCCTGTGGGGGTACGTGGTCCCAAGGGTGAGGAGGGGGAACAGGGACCTCAAGGACCGTTTGGACCACAGGGTGAGCCGGGACCTGCAGGGCCGATGGGGGCTCAAGGGCCAATGGGAGGAGTAGGCGCTCTTGCAGGTTCAGATAAGGGGGCGCCAAAGCAATCTGAGGGTTCAGCTCCTATTGTGAAGTCGACTCCCGCTAGAAAGAAGTCGTTAATAAGGAGTGTGGAAAAGTCTTGATACAAAAATTTTAGATGTTGTTAATGCTCCTAAGTGGCGGTTAACAACGGTGATGCATTCATTACAATATTAAAAAAATATGGACTACGCTATGACAACTAATACAGCTGCAAACTCTCTACTTAATGCTGCTTCAATCAAGCAGTGCAAGCAGATAGCAAATAATGATGATATTCAAGGCAAAAGAGCGAAGGCACTTTTGGCGCTCAATGGTGGGGGCAGTAACAGTGAGGCCGTGGAGCAATCCGGCTTAACGGTTGGGCAGGTGAACTACCTACTGACCCGTTTTAAAGTCGTGGGCATGGAATTTCTTAAGGCCACAAGTGCGAAGAAAAAAGTGGTAGTCAAGAAAGCGGTTGTTAAAAAGAGCGTGGTTAAAAGGGCCGCAGTCAAGAAAGCGGTTGTCAAAAAGAGAGTGGTTAAGAGTGAAGTGATAAAGAGGGTGGCTGTTAAAAAAGCAGCGTTAACGGAAGTGCCTCAAGCGGTGATACAGAGTGAACCGGATGTCGTTGATAGCACAGCTGCTGAGAAACCGGTTACAGCAGAAAAGAGAGCGGTCACTGATGAGACTTTAAAACCGGAAAAGAAGAAAAAGGCGAAGAAGCCTGCCAAAAAATCAAAGAAGGCAAAGAAAGAGAAGGCGAAGAAAGAGAAAACCAAGAAGCCTGCTAAAAAATTGAAGGGTTCAAAGAAGAAAAAAAATAAGGGAAAGGGCAAGAAAAGTAAGTAGCGCCGTGACTTCTCAATACCCCTCCAATGCAAACTGTAGGGTTATTGAGAAGAGACCTTTAATGGTTTTTTACTGCGCCTCTTTTTCTCTTTCTCCTGCCAACTGATGCGGATATTGACACGCTGACGACCATCCTCTTGGCTAGCAGTGAGCTTGAGTTCAAGCAGATCCTCTGGGGTCATCTCGATCTTATTGTCGTCATCACTGAAACGTAGCTTTCCACCCTCAATGCCGTCGGTAATGGCGTTGAGTATCTTGCTGAGTGACCTCTTGTCTTGAAGAGAGTCATGTCTAAATCGTCCATTTTTATTAAAGCTCATCTTATCTCCTGCTAATGTTGGTAAGCTGTTTTTCAAGTGCCAGAATCATCGGGCCAAGTGCCTCTTGTCGGACCCGTGTGGCGGCCTGTTGTGGTGAGACCCATACCCTTGTGCGGTGGCTCTCCTCCCAGTCCTCTTCTGGGATGGTGCGGCTAACTCTCATCGCATAGAGGTCAACCCTGCAACACGCGCCCCATTTTTTGTACTCATAATGCCCCACTGCCTGAGGGGAAACCTCCCCTTCAACGCCGGCCTCTTCTTGTGCCTCTTTGGCTGCGGACTGTTGGGCGCTCAGCCCCGGCTCATCGATCCCCTTGGGCACCACCCAGTGCTTGTTCTTGCTCGATCGGATAACCAAAATTTCGACCTTTCCGTTGTTGATGCGGTAGGGGATGACGGAGGATTGGCTGTAATAGTAGGCCGGGCGCTTGCGCTGCTCTCTCCCCTCCATCAAAGGCCAGGGGAACCTCTTGGGCAGGCGACTGGGATCAATGGTTATGGTGAGTTTCCCCTTGCCGGGCTGTAAGGTAGACCACGCCCCGTTGATCTGTAAAATGGCCAGCGTGGCAGTGTTCAGCTGCTGATGGACTCCGCACAGGCTCTGAAGTAGAGCCTCTAGTCCGGGGTTATGCCCCACCAGCATGGCGCAACTGGATGTTTCGGGTATTTTCCGTATCACCTCATACAGATCATCCACGCTAGCGGTATAGGTCTGCCTATCCTCTATCAGCGTGGCCGTGCCCAACCCCATCGCTTTGCACGCCTTCTCGGCGCTGACCAGAGCACGTTGCGCGGGTGAACAGACTACGTAATCAGGGACCTTGTCATGAGTCGCCAGCCACACCCCGATACGTTGGCTATCACGCTTGCCGGGGTTCAGCAGCGGGCGACTGAAATCATCCCCTCTATCGCTAGAGTCCGCTTGGCCATGACGCAGTAGTAGAAGTTGGCGGACCATAGTGGTCTCCTGTCTGACTAAAGCGCCAGCAGGGTGGAGAGCTGTGCTTCGATGGCGTCAAAATCGACCTTTCCAGTCACCTCATAAATAGTGACGCCATTGAGTGCTTGCAGATAGCGCTGCGGTTCAACCGTGGCATCCTGACTCAAGAAATCCCCATCGGTATTTTGATAAAACGGGCCGGGAGACTTCATCAGTGCGGCCAGTAGCTCCTGTCGTTGATTGATGTCGATCTCAGTAACCCGGCTCTCATCGGCACTGTCACGCTTCCAGTTGAGAATCACAAAGGCGTCCAGTGGGGCATCGGTGGTGACGCGCTGTGGCCCATAGAGGCTTGGGATCAGTGCATCATACTTCTCCTCTAATACCCATAACTCCTCTGCGGGCAGCTGCAGCAGTGCCTCTCGCCGTTCTGTAGAGAGCAAACTATGTAGCCGCTTGTTATTGACAATGGTTCCAGGGTTGATGCGGGGCATTTTTGGAATGCCGCGAGCAGAGACCTTGCCATCTGTAGCGTGGATGAAGAGCCGGTCATTGGTGAGAAAATTCACCGGCTCATTCTCCAGTAGATTGAGCATCAGGGTTGATTTTCCGCCGCCGGAGAAGCCTGCAATACCGATACCGCGTCCCTCAGCCACCAAACCGGAGGCGTGACAGATCAGCCACTCCCTCTGCTGTAGCCAACTCATATACTGGCTACAGATGAAATTTATCAGCTGGTTGTCATTTTCTAGGCAGGGGCCAGCAGCGATGCGTAGTGAATTGCTCTGTAAAAACAGCATGCCAGTGCGCACCTTGTGTACCACGCGAGCATCGGGTAGATTAAAATAGCTATCTTTACGCCCACTTTTGCCCGCCTCACGGGTCCAGTCGGTAAAGTCCAGCCCGCTATCCATCACTTCACGTTCAACGGCAAGAACCTCAATATCCGCTTCACCCCCAGTATCGCTAGCAACCACCGGTTCAAAATAGTGAGTCAGCTTTTTCAACAGTGGTTGATGGTTGCTACGGACACGGATGATGTAGCCGTTGAGGTCAAGGTCCAGAGAGGAGTCGACCATTTGAGCATCCCCTTGCAGCAGTGCTGCAGCGGTAGTGATGTCGTACTGATTAGGCATAGATTGTTTTTTCCTGATTTAGAGGTGAAGTTATTTCTGGACGGTTTCTAAACAGCCCCTAAGGGGAGACTGGCCTGAATTTTATGGATCAGTGCTTCAGCCCCTTCGAGCTGCCGCACCCGTTTCCATAGTCTATCGGGTGATTGGGCATAGGTCTTCAGTAGTTGATCTGCAGATATCCACAGTAGTTGGCGACGTTTTTTGAATCGCCCCTGGCTGTTTGATGACCACTCCTGATTCAGTGGAGAGAGTTCACGAAACGGAAACTCAATAAAGTAGGTGCGCCAATCTTTCGGCTTGTTTGGGTTGATGGAGGCTCTGCGGCACCACCAGTCTGGATGTTCTGATAAAGTGCATTCAAAGAGCTTATCAATCTGCTGAATTTGCTGCTGAACACTAGATTCGGATCGACAGGCGCTCTCTATATGGTCTGCAAAATAGAGGGTCTCACTCTCCTCGACAAATTCGCGTACCGCAGCTTGACGATAGCTCTCACCCTCATTCAGGCCGCCACCAAAGTCGATTAGGGTGCCGGCCTTTCTGCCTGAAAAGGTCTTTTGAAAAAGAAACAGAAGCTCACCATCTTTAATAGCTAGAGGAATAACACCTGCCCCCATGGATATCTCCTGTAGTAGTATCGTCTAATAATGCTATAACTCTACCATTAATAGGGGTTAAAGAGGTGATTGATGGACGTTAAGATTATGAGTTGGAATATGGCCGGAGCCAAGCTGTTTGAGCAGCTTGGTCCCGAGCCTGAACCCGCCGCCGGACGTTACATTGCTGCATTTCGTAAGGTGTGGCTCCAGCGTATTCTACCGTGGTTGTCTGAAGGGGAAGATGACAACCGGCCGGAACTCATTCTATTGCAGGAGTGTATCGGCCTGCAGGACCATTCGGACCGGCCATCCTCTCGTTGGCAGGGGGGCGCTGCGATCCTTCAAGAGATCTTTGTTGGCTATGAGTGCTTCTTCTTTCCTGCCGTGACCTCGAATAGTAATCCCCATCCTGGCAAGTGGAATCGCTATGGCATTCCCTCTCATATAGAGATTGAACAGGGGTATGGGGTCTGTATTCTCAAGGGGGAGCGTTGCCGAAAGTTGTGGGTGCCGTGGGCAGATTCAACGGAGGCTCCCGTCGATGCGGACCGTGCCGATACGGGTTTTCGCACCTGTTTTGAGCTCATTCCAGTCTCAACGGCCCTCTATCAGGGGACCCGAGATACCGAGCCACGCCTGCTGATTATGGGGCGACTCAAGCTGGAGCAGAATGGTGAGAGCCGCTACCTGAACTATCTCAATGTTCATCTCAACACCTTGAGTGGTGAACGGGAGGGGGACTCACAAATTGACCAGCGTGCCAGCGGTTCCCGTCTGCGTCAGGTGGAATTTATTCTGGATGATGTGATCGCTGCCTACCAGCAGGCCACCCGCTACCGAGTTCTGGAGGAGGAGGGGCAGCGGGACCTCTGGGTGATTGGAGGCGACTTTAATGCGGTGCCTGAGTCTGCAGAGATTGCACGGATACGAGCGTCTGGTTTTGTGGATGCGACGGCAGATAAACGTATTGAGGATGAGAATGGGGACAGGCATCTCAACCAGCAGTGGGGGAGCAAATGGTCGCTGGGAGATAAACAGCGTCCCGCACTGGTGCTGGATTATATCTTTTGTGGGGTTTCGCCAAATGTAGATTCAGCAAAGGTTAGCAGAGTAGAGGTGCTTAATATAGAAGGGTCGAGGCGGCCCTTTAGTCCCCGTTTTGATGATGCAGAATTTGCCACGGATCATGCCCTGTTGTTTGCAAAGATTAGCCTGTAGGGGGTTCAGTAGTTCTCATTGTGGATTTTAAGTCCCCTCATCCTATCAGGGGGAGGGCCCGGGAGGGGGTTAAGTGTCTGATTATGCACCCCACCCCCATCCCAGCTTTCCCCCTCAATGGGGAAGGAGCTAAAAACAGCGCCATAATGAGAACTACTGGTAGGGTGTCCTGCTCATTTCTTAGAATTTGCTTGTGATATGTGCTGTACTGGATTGAATACCTTGATATAGGGGTAGTCGGTACTAACTCCCCAAATCTCCCCCTCGGGCTGAATGATGGTCACCGCGGCGGCCGCCGGTTTCATCCCCAGTTTTTTGCGGGTGTTGCGGTTTAGGGTGGTATCGCACTCCACATTGAGTAGCCCCTTGCGCAGCATCAGGCGCTGACCATGCTGCAGGGCGCGATGTCCATGGATCAGTGCGTGGACCCCCGTTTTACGCACCCACTTCACCCCTCTGCGGGTGAGAGGGCGTTCATGGTGACGGTATTTGGTGCGCATGATATTGGCGAATGGACCATAGTAGAAGTCGAACGGGTCACCAAACAGCAGTTTCTGAAATTTTTTATTGAGATGCTTCCATCCTTTATAATTCAGTATATTGGCCATCTGATCATCGATACCGGCATGCATAAACAGGAATGAACCCTGCTGATAGCAGAGCTGCATACGCTGGTAGAACCAGGCAAACTCCCCTTTGGGGTGGAGAAACAGCTGTTGCCATTTCATCGCCGCAGCATAGCTCATGCGCAGTGACAGTCCCGCCTTATGACTCTCTTTTTTGAATAGGGTGATTTTATTCTGTAACCGTTCTATCTCCATCCCAATGGCCTGCTCGGGCATCACCCAGATGGCCTGAGCGGGGAATTCGTGAAACCAACGTTTCGGAGGGTAGAGTTTCCTGCGACAAGTTTGGCTGCTGGGAGTGTTGTTTAGCGACTCTTTCTCCTGTAGATACTCCTGACTGATCTCCTTCAGGAAGGGGACTATTTTTGGTCCCATGCGGATGAAGAAGTGGTCGGTTCTGGGGTCAGGATCGAGCTGGATGCTGCGTATACCCAGTAACATTCGGATATCGTGGTTACCGGCGAGTATGATCACATCGGCCTTTATGTTGATCAATTTTTTGACCACCCGTAACAGGCGCAGGGTACTGGGTCCTTTATCAAAACAGTCGCCGCCGATCAGAAATTTTCCTTTACGCCCCTTGCGGGTCAATTGGATCTGTCTATCTTTAGGGCCGGTTTTCTTGACAGCACCGGAGGCCACCAGAGAGGCGATAAAGGCGTCGGCATCACCGTGTGGATCAGAGATAAAGTAGATCGGCTGTTTGGGCCACTTCCACGGCTCTTCACCGACCACCTTCTCAATCTCCTTGAGGTCATTGGATCGGTGGTAGCGGTCTTTTTTGATGGAGTCTCTTTTTCCTAGAATCCATGCTTGAGACTGCTGTGGAAGCTGGGTTCCCGTCCACTCTTCCCCCCGGTAGCGAGATTTTCTGTTCTGTTTTTTCTTGCTCATCCATCAATCCTTGTAGGCAGAAGTGGCGCTTCTAACCTTCCACTCTCCGGCGATCCGTTGCCAGCGTCCATCTCTGAGTTGTTCGATGAGTATGGGGTCTGCGTGGTACATGCTCAGTTTGGCGATCTGTTCATACTCCAGTACCCCCAAGCGGTAGGCGGCATGTCGAAAGGCGGCACCATGTCCGACAAACAGTTTGAGTTGATCCTCTTGTTGCTCGGGCAGTGCATTGAGCTGTTGGGTAATGTGTTCAGCAACCCGTGCTCCAGCCTCCAGTAGTGATTCTGCCCCCTGTAGTGGCAGCCGGAAGTGGCTGTCTGATTTCCACCCCTGAGGTAGCTCGGGATAGCGTGGATCACGCTCAATAACCGCCCTGATTTGTGCGCTGGTGAGGTTGGCAGCAGCGCCGACACTGCGCTCTGCCAAGGCATCAAAGCTCTCCACCTTAATGGACTCCTCACTGTTTGTAGAGAGCGCTGTAGCGATAATGTCTGCGGTTTGCCAGCCTCGCAGTGGCTGTGAGCAGTCGATTGTGGAGACCAGTTGCCACGGGTTGTCGCTTAACAGCGTGTTGATGGTCGTGGCGGCCGCTTGTGCCTGCTGCTCCCCTGTAGTGTTGAGTGGGTAGGGCTGCAGTGCGCTGGGCGCAGAGGGGGTCTGGTGATAGTCACCATGACGAATGATGGCAGCGATACGTCGTCCCATGCTCTCAAAGCTCTTTCAGGACATGTTCCACATAGAGCGCGGCGGCATCAATCCCAATGCCATCCTTCGCCCCCTGAAAACCACCAAATGCTGATACCTCAAACACAATGGGGCCGTTGTCAGTCTCAGCAACATCCACTGTAGTGAAGTCCATATTGAACAGCGCCTGTGCGCGGTGGGCCAGATCTATCACCTCATCACTCGGGGTGTGCGCCTGATAACGGCCCCCGCTATGGATGGTGGTGTTCCAGGCCTCACCCTGAGGAACACGTGCGTAGCTCCCCAAATAACGCCCTGCGAGGAAGACCATCCCCAGATCCTGACCCGGAAGCGCTATCTTGCGCTGGATATACATCATCGGGTTCTCTTTTTTGAACTCACGTACCGCCTGTTCCAGCTCTGCGGCGGGTTGGTCCGCATCAATAATGCACATACCCCGAGCCTTGGTGGAGTAGAGGGGTTTGAACACGGCGCTGGAGAAGGCGTGAACCGCTGCTATAGCCTGATCAATATCTTCGGTGACACGGGTGTCCGGCATCGGGATATCGGCATTGCGCAGCGTTACCGTACAGCTGAGTCGATCAATTAGCCGCAGCATGCTCAGGGCTGGGCTGAATACCCGTACCCCAGCCTGCTCCGCAATCCGCAGTAGCTCCAGTCGATCTAGGGTGGTAGGGGAGTAGACTGCACTGATTTTTTTCACGATCAGCCCATCCAGCTCACAGAGGTTGGTGGTGCCGGCAGTGAGGATGTTCTGCTCTAGGTCGAGGTGGACATCCGCCATGTCGATGAGGAGGCGAAATCCGGTCTCTTTTTCGACGGCATCGGCCAAGGTTTCAGAGGACCATTTTCCGGGGATGCCAATGACTCCGATTTTGGGTTGGTTTTGCATAGTGGTTAGCCTGTTAAGCGGTTAGACTGAAAAAATCTCTCGCACGGGAAGCTTGAAATGTGGGTTTTTGGGGTGGGTTACGAGCATGCTCTCAATCAGATAGCGGGCACGTAACCACATCGATCTGGCCAGGGTTTTGTCGAGTACAAAACGGGTGGATGTGGCGAAAGAGCGGGCCAGCCCGAGGGCCAGTCTCTGCTCAAAGGTGGTGTCTCCCCGCTGTTTTGCATAGCGTGCGCTAAAACGGTAGAGGCTGTAGCTCTGGTCCAGAATCTGTTGGCGCAGTTTGGGCTCTTCAACTCGCAGGCGGTAGTTAGAGACCATAAATACCGAGATATCCTGTACATAGTCCATATAGGTAGAGCGGTGCAGATCGATAAAGTTGATCTTCTTCTCCAGCGGGTCGTAGATGATGTTATCTACGTTAAAGTCGCCGTGGATGTAGACGGAAAAGGGGGCCTTGAGCGGTTTCTCATACTCACTGGCCTGCTGCAGTAGGGTATCAAAAGAGGGGATGGTGGTATCGCAAATCAGGCTGTCGCTATGGTTGAACTCGGGGTGCAGGGTGTAGACATCCCCCAGCCGTTTTTGTAGCTGCTGCATGTAGTGTGCAGAGACCGGTTGATCGGTGTGTGTCTCTCCCCAGATAGAGGTCAATGTTTTCTGCAGCTGCTGCATTGCGCTGTTGAGTAGTTTGGGGGGTTCGTGTAGCAGGATCTGTTCGAAGGTTTGGCCTGCAAGGTGCTCGATCAGCAGGGCCGCGGACTGCCCCTGCTTGTGGTAGGAGAGAATTTTTGGAGCCAGCCCCGGAAAGATCTCATGCCAGTTCTCTACCCCATCCCGCTCCTCTTTGAGCTTGCGTTTTTGCCCATCCTTATAGATCGCAAAACAGGCATTTCCCTGTTGATCCGTGGTGCTGAGACCCGATATACCGCTGCCGGATCGGGTCTGGGCGACCGTCTCTAGTGCAGGTTCTGCATCGCACTCACTGCCGTTTAACTGCTCAATGGATGCCTGCAGGGTGTGGTAACGGTCAGTATTGAAGGGGAGTCCCAGATTGGCTGAGAGGATTGCCTCACTGATATGCAGTAACACATCGCCCATCTGCTCGATGGAGTGGGCGATAAAGAGGGCGGAGACGGTATCCTCTGTCCGCTCTCTGTTCTGTTTTAGGTCGGAAGTGTGTCTCTTCAATAGCTTCGTGTAGGCGTGGTCTAGCTCCTGTTCAATGTGCCCGATCTTCAGCGCGAGCTTGGTGTCACTCTTGTTAATGGCACTGTCCACCATCTGCACCCCCTTCTCAATACGCTTGAGCAGGGTGATGTAGCGTTTTGAGGGGAGATGTTTTCTCTTTTTCAGGTAGCCTGTCTGTTGAATAATCTCACGACACAACTCAGCGATGCGGTCGAGATCGGTTGCAATGGTCTCCAGTGCGCGAAGCAGACCGGCTTCGTTGCGTAGATTCTTGTCATCCAGCATCAGCTTGAGGCAGCCATTGTGGATATTGCTCTTGAGATTGTGGGTGTAACCACTGCGGTCAATGATCCGTTTGGCTACGGTGACTGAATGGTTATCGAAATAGAGCCTAAGATTCGATAGCTGTGATTTCACTTCGGAGATCAGAAATCTCAGATTTTCGTGAATACTCTTGGGGATACGCATGGTGTGGTGATGTGGGCTCAGGAGAGAGTTCAGGTCTCAGTATAGGTTAGGGTGAGATGGGTTCGCAAGGGAGGGGCGGTGATTGTCATCATAATGTCACGCAGGATGATAGCCCCCCTGTGTTATCGTTATCAATATACTCCTCCATTATCATCACTACGATCACGCAAATACCTAATAGAGAGCCCCTGCAATGACGACAATCCATGTAACCCGTGCAGTACAGATGCCTGACCGGTTACGCTTGGAGCGTTATCGAAAAAACCCTGAACTGGGGCCTTCGGTCCTGTTTTTTAGTGGCGGCAGTGCGCTCACCGCCTTGAGTCGTGAGCTCAAACACTACACCCATAACTCGATCCATATGGTGACCCCCTTTGACTCTGGGGGCAGTTCTGCGGTGCTGCGTAATGCCTTTGATATGCCGTCGATTGGAGACCTTCGCAGCCGCCTGATGGCGCTGGCCGATGAGGCGATCACCGGGCATCCCGAGGTCTACCAACTGTTTACCTACCGTTTTCCAAAAGAGGAGGAGAATGCACAACTGTTAAAGCAGTTGCAGGCGATGTCTGTGGGTAAAGGACGTTTGATTCGAGCAATCCCCAACCCAATGCGCAGGTTGATCCGGACGCAGTTGGGCTATTTTCTGCAGGGAATGCCCCCTTCATTCGATCTGCGTGGTGCAAGCATCGGTAACCTGATTCTTGCTGGGGGCTATCTGAATAACCATCAACACCTTGACCCAATCATCTTCCTATTTTCCAAGTTGGTGAATGTTCTCGGAACGGTGCGGGCAGTGGTGAACAACTATCTTCACTTAGGGGCAGAGCTGGAAGATGGGCGAACCATCATTGGTCAACATCGAATGACCGGAAAAGAGCACTCTCCACTGAGCTCCCCGATAAAAGAGCTGTTTCTGTCGGCGGACCCAGAGCAGCGGCTACCGGCGGAGGTGGCACTGCGTAAAAAGAATCGCAAATTGATCCGTGGTGCAGAGTTGATCTGTTACCCGCCCGGAAGCTTTTACTCCAGTCTGGTGGCAAACTTGCTGCCTGGCGGGGTGAGTTCAGCCATTGCCAGTAACCGGGGGCCTAAGGTCTACGTTCCTAATCTGGGGCATGATCCGGAGCAGATTGGTATGAACATGGACTCATCCATACAGACCCTGTTGCACTATCTACAGCTAGAGGGTAGAGCAAAAGAGAGTGGAGCAAAAGAGAGTGGAGCAAAAACCAAGGTTAATGATCTTCTCAACTTTGTACTGATCGACAGCAGTAAAGAGAGCTACCCGGAGCGGGCCTCCATGGAGCGGCTGAATGAACTGGGGATTCAACTGATTGAGACAAAGTTGATCAATAAGGCGGGGGACACCTTTTATGATCCACAACGGCTGGCATCTGCTCTGCTTTCGTTGACTTGATCTATGGTGCTTTTAAGTACCCTCCTCCTGTCAAGGGGAGGGGTAGGGTGAGGGTTAAGTGTCTGATTATGCACTCCACCCCCATCCCAGCCTTCCCCCTCAATGGGGAAGGAGCTAAAAATAGTGCCATAAGGCAGGCTGCAGGGTTGCCGAGTAGAGTTGGATAGTCCGTGCTTGAAACGGTAAGATGAGAGTGATGAAGAGAGAACTACTACTGATGCGGCATGGAAAGTCAGACTGGAGTGTCGATGCAACCGACTTTGATCGCCCACTCAACCGTCGTGGAGAACGAGATGCTCAGAGTATGGGTGGGTGGATGAAGCAGCAGCAGTGGATACCGGATTGGGTGATTACCTCACCGGCACTGCGCGCCAGAAACAGCGCCGCGCGCTGTTGTAGAGAGTTCGCCACTGCAGGAGGGGTAAAAGAGCGTGAGATGATGGCGGTTCACTATCGGCAGAAGCTCTATGAGGCGAGTAGCGATAACCTCCTTTCCCAGTTACAGAGGGTGCCGGAGTCGGCGAAGCGGGTGCTGGTTGTGGGCCATAACCCAGGGCTGGAGTCCTTGGTGCGAGCGCTCAGCGATCTGCCCGTTTCACTGCCAAAGCATGGCAAGCTGTTTCCTACCGCCGCCTTGGCCCATTTTGTTATCAACAGCCGCTGGAAGAAGATCAAAACAGGAAAAGGGTGCTTGCAGTCACTGCACTACCCTAAAGATATCTCCTCAGATATCTCCTCCAAAAAACATTCGGGTGGTGCTCCCGTTCCCGCCCACTTTTTCACCCAATCTGGGGTGATTCCCTACCGTTATTTGAAGGGGGAGCGGCAGGTGATGCTGGTCACCTCAAGCCATGGTGGACACTGGATCTTTCCAAAAGGGGTGGTTGAGCTAGATTTAACCCCCGAGCAGTCGGCAACCCGTGAAGCGCTGGAAGAGGCGGGTATTGAAGGGAAGATTAAGGGTGAGGCCGTGGGACACTATTATCACAAGAAGTGGGGAGGGGTCTGCACCATCACCCTCTACCCGATGTTGGTGAGTCGTATACTCAAGCAGCGTAATTGGCAGGAGAGTGAGCGTCAGCGGCGCTGGTTCAGTATTGACGACGCTTGCCAACGGATCGACAACCCCGGTCTGAGAGCACTTCTAGAAAATTTCTAGTATGGAAGATCTTTTCTACCTGTTGCTTCTGCTGTTTCTCTCCGGCTTCTTTTCCGGTTCGGAGACCGCGCTGGTGGCCCTCTCCATGGGGCGGGTAGAGGGGCTGCTGGAGGAGAATAAGCCTGGAGCCGCTGCGCTGTATCAGCTCAAGCAGGACTCATCCCGCATGTTGATCACCATTCTGATTGGCAATAATCTGGTCAATATCGGAGCTTCAGCGATGGCCACCGTGCTGGCCACAGAGCGCTTGGGGGAGATTGGGCCGGGTGTTGCGGTGGGTGCGTTGACAATTATTATTCTGATCTTTGGTGAGATCACCCCCAAAACCATGGCCACCCGCTATGCAGAACGCATCTCACTCTCTGTGGCACCCGTCTTGGTGTTGTTGATGTGGTTACTGATGCCCTTGGTATGGCTCTTTTCCCGCTTTACCGACTGGGTACACCGTTTGAGTGGGGACCAAGGGGACCCGCTGGTCACCCGTTCTGAGTTGATCAATATGGTGGGTCATGGGGAAGAGGAGGGGACCATTGAGCATGAAGAGCGGCAGATGATTGAGCGTGTTTTTGCCTTCAATGATCTTCAGGCTCAGGATATTATGACCATTCGTCATGAGGTTTTCTCACTACAGGGGTGCCGTACGGTGGATGAGGCGCTGCCTGAGGTTCTACAGCAGTCCTACACACGGATACCACTCTATGAGCAGAATAGTGATGAAATCTATGGGGTACTCTACCTGCGTGAACTACTGGTTGCACTGACAGAGAGTAAAGGGGATGCCTCTCTCCACTCCATCTCTAGTGAGCCGCTGTTTGCTCCGCTGAATCAGCCACTGGATGACCTGTTTTCTGAGATGACCGCGAACAATCGCCAGATTGCGATGGTGGTGGACGATGATGGACTGCTGGTCGGGGTGGTCACGATGGAAGACCTGCTAGAGGAGTTGGTCGGGGAGATCTACGATGAGGTCGATGAGATCCCTCTGGAGGTCGAGCTGATCAGCACGGATGGAGAGCCACCCGTGTACCGTATGGATGGTCGAACCGAGTTACGCTATATTGAAAAGGCGCTTGGGGTTGAACTCTCCGGTAAACCGACAGATCGGGTCAGCTACTGGGTGCTGGGCCACATTGAGCGCATCCCCGTAAGTGGGGAGAAGCTACAGATGGAGGGGGTTGAGGTGGTGATCGAGCAGGCCACGGCACGTCGGATTGAGATGGTGCAGATCTCGAACATTGAAAAGCAGTAATCCATGAGTCACTCCTGTTTCCCGAGCCGGCTCTTAGGTTCGTTAGGAATGCATAGCCTGTTCCAACTGTTCAATCGACCAAGAGTTTAAGCTCTTGCCCGCCTCAGCTGCAGCCTGTGACATGAGTCTATGTAGCTCTGGATCTGTTCTCAGGTTAACTCTGCCAGAGAAACTTTTAGCAGGTTCAATCGATCTCTCTTTACAAAATTTCAGATACTCTTCAATAGACACTTTCATTGCGGCCCGTAGTTCTTTTACCGAAGATCCGTAAAAAGAGACGACATCACGCATATTAGAGACTCTTCCATGAAACATGTCGATCTCATCATCAAAGTCAACCGACCCCACATACTCTTTGTACTTGATTGTATTCATACAGAGACTCCACATTGCCGTAAAAAATCACGCAAATCTGCTACTGCTCCTTTATCCATGTCGGGAGATGGATGTGGCCGATGCTGCATGGTAGGGATTCCATTCAAGATAATACCTACTCTTGACCCCTCTCTTGTTTCATCAATCTCAGCACCTAATGCAAGTAATAATGATTGGGCATCGTTCCACTGCACATTGGCAGAAACGGGGCGCTTGAATATTAATTCCAAAATTTTTTGGTGCTTTCTTTTCATAATTGCACATCTATGGTGCCATATGTTAGTGTCATATTCAAATTGAATGATGGCCTGCTTAGAGGCTGACTATAGTGGGAGGCAGTGGATTGTTGAATCAGGCCGCTGCCTTGGCAATGCGCTTAGAGAAGTAGTAGATCCGTTTCAGCTTCTCAATCACCTCTACCTCGAGTGAATAGGTCTGGATGCGCTTCGATTCATCGGCGGTTAAGCGTTCCATCTGGTGCTGGTGGGCAGAGTTAACCAACAGGTTAAACTCAGTTTTCATATCAACCACTTGGTTGGCCTCTGCACTATGCTCTGTCTTGATAGCGGCAGTGACTGAGGTCAGTGATTGGGCAACCATGGTATGGATCCCTTGCAGAACGCTCACTGTCTGTGGGCTGATGTTGATCTCCTCCTCGATCCGTTGAAGCCCCAACTCCACCATGTCGGTTTCGATCAAATCACCAATATTCTCCAGTGCATTGGTGATCTCAAACAGGCTGGATAGCTCGGTGGCCTCTACCTCTGAGAGTTTGTTTCCGCTGATCTGCCCCATATAACGGATGATCTCTTGATGCAGTCGATCGACCTTCTGGTCCTCTCTGGCTAGACTCTGAAGATCGGAGGGGGAACCTTTAATGATTGCGGGCAGGATATTTTGGTGCATCTCCTCGACCACTCCGGACATCTGTACCAGCTCCATACGGGCGCGGTTGAGTGCCAATGAGGGGGTTGAGAGCAGCTCTTCATCGAGATGACGCAGGGTGATCAGCTGCTCCTCCTCCAGTGGACGGTCAGGCACCATCCACTCTACCAGTCGGGCAAACTGTCCGGTAAAGAGGATAAATATTAGGGTGTTGGAAATGTTGAAAATGGTGTGTGCATTGGCGATCTGACGTGGCGTCTCTGCACTGAGTCGATCAATGCCGCTCAGTTCAGGGTGGGCAGGAGAGAATGTGGTCACCACGTCAGCCAACTGGGTAATAAAGCCGAGCCACAACAGTACCCCCAACACATTAAACAGAACATGGACCGCTGCTGCGCGCAGTGCCTCTCGAGGCTTTCCAATGGAGGCGAGCATGGCGGTAACACAGGTGCCGACATTGGCACCAAAGGCCAGAGCAATCCCTGCAGGTAGGGTGATAAACCCCTGACTGGCCATTACGATAACAATACCGGTGGTGGCGGAGGAAGATTGCACCAGTGCGGTAAACCCAGCGGCGATGAGAATTGCCAGTAGTGGGTTACTCATCTCTACCATCAGATCAAGGAAGGGCTGATAGCTGCGTAGTGGGTGCATTGCATCGCTCATCACACTCATGCCGAAGAACACCAGACCCAGCCCCATGATCATCCCGCCATAGTGCTTGATTTTGTTCTGTTTGGAGAAGAAGAGCATGGAGAAGCCCATGGCAATCATCAATAGGGCATATTTGGTCACCTTAAAGGCGACAATCTGTGCAGTAATGGTGGTACCAATATTGGCCCCCATAATCACCCCGATCGATTGTGCCATCGACATCAATCCAGCGCTGATAAAGCCAACCACCAGTACGGTGGTGACGGAGGAGGATTGGATTACTGCAGTGACCAGTGCACCGGTGATGGCCCCAGTAAAGCGGTTGGTGGTCAGTTTGGCAAGAATGGTTTTCATCTTCTCCCCAGCCACAGCCTTGAGTGAATCGGCCATCTGCTCCATTCCAAACAGGAACAGAGCCAGTCCACCAAACAGCTTGATGCCCATCTGCCACCAGTCCATGGCACCCTCACTGCTACTGATGCTACCCCCACCAGCATAGGCGTTGAGTGTCAGTAGTGAGGCCGCGAACAGCATCAATAGTGCAAGCTGCGAAGTGTACCGGTTTGTGAGGTGTTGGGGTTTTGTCAGGTTGATCCAGTTCATACGCTTTTATTGATCTGTTGAGTGATTCGGTAAGGCGGGTGTGGGTTATTTAATAATGGTGATGGGGCCGGTAGAGAGCTGCACCACCTGTTCAGCCTTAGAGCCCAGCATCAGGTGGGCTAACTTGGTTTTCCCCTGGCTGCCCATCACCAACATATAGGGCTGCAGTTTCTTTTCAATCTCCAGAATACGGGTGACTGGCAGGCCGCTGACCAGTATCTGCTTGGCCTTTTTCAAGGGGGTGATGGAGGAGTTTTTGTGTATGGTATGTACGAGGAACTCATCGAACATCTCGCTGGCCCGCTCCTCCAACCGTTGGAGTTGCTTCTTTGCCTTTTTATTGGCGTAGTAACCAGGGGATTCCCCTGGATCATGTACTACATGCAGAATCTGAAGTGGGCGTTTTAAATCGGAGGCCAGTTGAGCAGCATAGAGCAGTGCCTTTCTGGAGTGGCTGGAGAAGTCAACGGCAACCAGTATTGTGGCTCTCTTTGTGGGGAGGTTCTTTTTACTCATAAGGGTGCGCTCGCTTAGTTTCTTTTGTTGTGTTTGTTGAGCAACTTCTTTCGAATCTTCTTAGGTTTATGGTCAGCTGCGGCCTTCAATCGTTTATCCGCAATCGATAGTAACATCTGCTGACTACTGATCACCTTGCTGTTCTCCGGGATGCGCTGTTGGTAGCTGCCATCAGCCTGCATTTGCCAGCCGCTACGTTGGTCATCCAACTGCACATTGATGATCATCCTTAGATCTTGGCGCAGTTCGATATCTTCAACCGGTGCAACCACCTCAACACGCCCCTCCAGATTACGCTTCATCAGATCTGCTGAACCGATGTAGTACTCCTCTTTGCCTCCGTTCTGGAAGTAGAAGATGCGGGCATGTTCGAGGAAGCTACCCACAATGCTGACCACCTGGATGTTTTCACTGACTCCGGGAATCCCTGGGCGCAGACGGCAGGTGTCACGAATCAGCAGATCAACGCGCACATGGGCTTGGCTGGCCAGATAGAGGGCATGGGTGATGTCTGCATCCTCCAGTGCATTGGCCTTGAACTGGATCAAACCCGGTTTTTTCACGCTGCTGAGGGCTATTTCGCGTTCAATCTTCTTCAATAACGAGGATTTCAGCGTGTAGGGGGCTGCGAGAATTTTGCGATAGGTGGGGGGAGGGGAGTAACCGGTCAAGTAGTTAAATAACTCCGTCAGGTCTTTTCCAATATCATTGTCATTGGTGAGCATCCCCAGATCGGTATAGAGGCGTGCGGTACCCGCATGATAATTTCCGGTTCCGATATGGGCATAGTGTCGCAGCCCATTGTAGTCTTGACGCAGTACCAGAATCACCTTGCTGTGGGTCTTTAGCCCCACCACACCATAGGTGACATGGATGCCTGCCTGCTCCAGTCGGCGCGCCCAACGGATATTGGCGGCCTCATCGAAGCGTGCTTTGAGTTCAACCAGCACCGCAACTTGCTTGCCATTACGGGCGGCACGTACCAGTGACTTGATGATAGAGCTATCTGCAGAGGTGCGATAGAGTGTCATCTTGATGGTCAATACCTTGGGGTCATTGCTGGCAGACTCCAGAAAATGCTCCACCGTGGTAGAGAATGATTCGTAGGGGTGTTGTAGCAGGATGGGGCCGTCATTCCTCAGTTGGTGGAAGATGAGCCGTGTGTCATAGGCCAGCTGGTGATGCTCATACGGGGAGTGGGGTGGATTTGAGAGTTCAGGGTGATTCAGCGTAGCCAGCTCGAACAGGTCTCGCATCGCCATCAAAGCAGCGCCACACTCAAATACATCGCAGTCTTCGTCCAGCCCCAGCTCAGCAGCCAGCATCCCTCGGTGCTCTGCGACCATCTCCTGTTGTACCTGTAGACGCACGATGGGAGAGAAGTGGCGATCTTGTAGCTCGGACTCAATCATCGATAACAGATCATCGGCCTCCTCCTCATCCTTCTCGGTGTTGGCGTTACGGGTCACCCGGAACAGTTCACAGGTGATGATCTCCATACCGGGGAAAAGCAGATCCAGGTTATTGCTGACAATGTCCTCAATGGGAACAAAAATCTCGCTCTTCTCGTTTTGGGCGGATGGGTCTGCCACTTCGACTGAATAAAAACGTTTCACCGAGGCCTTTCCAACGGGCAGTTTGATGCGCGCCATGCGGGTAGTCTGCTCGTTAGGGAAACGCAATACTACCAACAAGTTCAGGGTGAGGTTGGATATAAAGGGGAAGGGGTGTCCTGGGTCCATCGCCAACGGAGTCAGCAGTGGGAAGATGAAATCAATGAACTGTTGGCGCAGTGAATTTAGCTGTTTATTATTGAGATCACCATAGCGTGCCAGATAGATGTTGTTCTCTTTCAGCTGTTCAGTGAGGGTGAAATAGGATGCCTGCTGCTGCTCGGTCATCTCATGGATGGTGGTGTGGCACTCATCAATCTGTTGTCGTGGGGTGCGCCCATCAATGGTGAGTTGTTGAACGCCAGCCAGCTCTTGCTGCTTCAATCCACCAATCCGCTTCATGAAAAACTCATCTAGATTAGAGTCGGTGATGGCGAGAAACTTTACCCGTTCCAGTAGCGGTGTGCGTTCATCGGAGGCCTCATGTAGCACTCGCTTGTTGAAGTTGAGCCAAGTTAACTCACGGTTGAGGTAGTACTCGGATGACTTCAGGTTGATGCTTGAGGGCGGGGTACTGTTGTTATCTGTATTGTTATCCGTTTTCATCGGTACGCTGTTCTCACTGCTATGCTCTGGGGATGGGGAGGTATCCACTATAGTATCCTTGCTTTGGGTAATGGTATCAAGCACCTGTTGTGCCTGTTTTTCGTCCAAGTTGGTGTGTTGCATCAGCTGCTTCAGGGGGATCCCATGGAGGTCTTCGGGGGTGAAGAATCCCTGCTGTTGTAGCTCTCGAATGGTATTAACACCCAGCTGGGGCAGTCTAGCAAAGGCAGAGACTTTAATATTCATGCGGTATTCTCCCTGACGAAGGGTAGGCGCTTACCCAAGAATAGAGACCGTTTTTCTACAGTAGGTTCTATTCTCGGGCAGGTTCCTAGGTTTAAGTTCCAGCCATGATAGCGTTGGGTTGTGACAGTTTGATGACTGTTGAGCTTGTCCCAGGGGTATTTTTGGAGTTGTTCTTTAGAGGTATCCTTTGGAGGTCCCTTAAAGATACCGTTAAGATTTTTTGAGTCTCTTTAAAGCTTTTAGCCCTTTTTTGCGTTGCTCAAACAGAACGCAGAGCTCTTTCTTAAGCTGCTTGTGTCTCTTCTCATCCTTCTCTTGAGAGAGTTTTATTTTGGTTTGCTGGTGTTTTTTATTCAGCTTTTTCAGAATCTCTTTGAGAGAGTCGATTTTTTTACGCCTCTTCCCTTTGTCTGAATCGATATACTCTTGTGCCTTCTTTAGCAATTTTGGTAATTTCATGGTTACTTATTCACTCTGGTTGTTATTGAAAGCCAACGCCTCGGTTACATCATCATCGTCTAGCGCAATCAAACGCTCTGCATCTTTCATGCTTTGTGAGCCTGTTGCAAACAATACCTCTCCCATCTGCACTAAATTATTAGTGACATGATAGGCATAACTGGCATCGTTCATCAAGGATGTAGCCATCAGCGGGGTGATTTTATTCTCACGGATTAGTGTCTCCAGCATCCCATTGACTGTGGAGTCGTTCTCTTTCATCTCCAGTTTCATTGCGTCGAGGGAGAGAATGCTGGTTGGGTCGCCCCCCTCTTGCCGTACCTTTTCCAATCGACGCAGTACAGATCCCAGATAGGCTCGAATCTTGTTGTACTCTATGCGTATATCGGAGTTGTCGGAGATGATGTATTGGGACATGTTTTTCTGCATATGCTTAGTGTCCTTGATCGCCTCGACGATATCTCGTCCTGCAGCCCGCAATGCAAACATCTCCTCACCCTGTTCCTGATCCATACCGGCCTGGGTGCGACTGATAAAGCCCACGATATCACTGTAAAGCCCCTTTACGTTGCTCTCATAGGCTGCATCAATATTGATCTCCATGACACTGTTTGATGCAAGGGCCACCTCTTCTAACGGTTGATTGGCGAGGATGTCATGCTGATGCAGGCTGAGACCATGGGCAATGATGGAAAAAGCGTTGTCGTACAGATGTAAAGTCTCTTTACGTACTGCCTCAATCGCCGTATCCGGTAGCTCACTGGAAGAGTCACTCAGATAGATCGGGGTAGCCACCGATACTTTCTTGTCGGGCATGGTGCGCATTAAGAAATTGACCAAGGTTCCAATCAAAGGCAGCATCACCACAATACCAATCAAGTTAAATATACTGTGGAAGACAGCCAGTTTCAGTGTGTAGTTATCATCGGCAATCCCCACACCTTGGCTGACCCAATCGACCATGCCTGCAATCTGATAGATGAAGACGATCGCAATCAGCCCCGTCACCATATTGAATATCAAGTGGGCTCCTGCCAGCCGCCTACCCTGAATATTTGAACTCATTGCGCCTAGAATGGCGGTGATGGTGGTACCAATGTTGGCACCAATAGCCAGGGCTAAGGCGTTCTCATAGGTGATCTGCTGTGCTGCTAACGCAGTGATAATAATCACCAGCGTAGCATGGCTGGACTGCATCACCACCGTAGCAAAAATACCAATCAAGGCGAATAGAAAGATACCGGGATAACCGGCAACCGCAAATGCTGTCAGGTCAATAGTATCGCGGAAGGCCTCGAACCCCTCTTTCATATGGTGGATACCGAGGAAGAGAAAACCCAATCCCGCCAGAATATAACCGAATCCCTTCAGGTGTTTTGACTTTTGAAACACCAGCACAATACCAAATACCAACATCGGCATCGCATAGGCGGAGATCTTTACCTTCAGACCAAAACCGGCGATCAACCAGGCACCTGTGGTGGTACCCAGGTTCGCTCCAAAAATGATACCAATACCGGCAGCTAATCCGATCAGTCCGGCACCCAGAAAAGAGATGGTAATCACCGAGACCAGAGAGCTGGACTGCATGATGGTGGTGCTTAATACACCAAAACTGAGTGACTTCCAGGTGCTGTCGGTGGTTTTTCGAAGTAGCCTTTCTAATAGTCCACCGGTGAAGGTTTTGAAACCCTCTTCAAGAAATAGCATACCAAACAAAAAGATAGCGACACCAGCAGAGATCTCTTTAAAGTTTGGGCTAATCCAGAATCCGTAGGCGAGGATCATAAGAATGGTTGGCAGGATAATTTTACGAATCATTCAGGTTGTGGCTCCATAGCGTGATAAGAAAGCCTCATTCATGTATATGCACAATGAATAGGTCAAGCCTCCAATACTACTCCTGTTGAGCCAGTCAAATCCACTATACTTTTTCGAAATAGTAGTAATTTTCATAAATAGTTTTGCAATCAAAACGGCTCAACCGTTAGACTCTGTACGGTTTTAGCAAGACGCTTTGTTTATCAATAAAAGGTATAAGAGGTAGATCAAAATGGATCATCATAGGACGTGGTTGGCCGACTCAGTAAATCTTGAAGAGGAGGCAAGGGGGGATCTTTTGCAGCCATTTTGTTTGCAGTTGGAGCAGAAAGCACACCGTCGTTATCAGTTACTGGATACCTTTGATTGGAGCATCTGGCAGCAGGGAGAGATTCTGCTCTATAACCAGACGCAAGGGGAGGGGCGTAGTTATGAGTTATGGCAGCGTGGTGATTTCTTTTCTGGCACTCCCTCACAGGTGGTACCGCATAGCGGGCAGAAGCACCGCTTCTGGTGGGAGTTTACATCGCTTGCGGGAAGTGGTTTGCAAAAGCAGTTAAAGCGGAGCTGTAAACTGCGTGCGCTTCTTGAGCTTCACCCATTCGAGTTGGATCAACTCCGTTATGCGGTGAAAAATGAGGATCAAAAAAGTGTGGCTTGGCTTGAGCAAATCACCCTGCATGGAAAAAGTGAGAACCAAGGGGTTCGTAGGGTGTTGCGGTTGGTGCCTGTGCGTGGCTATGAGCGAGAGCTGAAAAAGTTACAGAAAAAGATTCAGCAGGCGGGTTTCCCACTCTATGACGGAGCCCTGCTGGAGGAGCATCTTATCGATAGTGAAAAATTTCCAGCACAGTACCAGTCGAAACCCTCTATCGTCATTACTGAAGAGGACCCTGTGCGAGAGGTTGTTCTGCGCTACATGCGTAGCCTGTTGAGTGTATCGAGAGAAAATGAGGCAGGCATCATTGATGATCTGGATATTGAGTTCCTGCATGACTATCGAGTCTCACTGCGTAGAATTCGCTCCATCATCAGCTTGGTGAGTAAAATTTTCTCCGTAGAGGAGACCCGCTGGCTGAAAAAAGAGTTTGCAGCGATTGGGAAAAAGACCAATCTTTTGCGTGATCTGGATGTCTACCTGCTAGAGCAGGAGAATTATCGAGCGCTGGTACCCCCAGTACTTTCTGGGGGGGTGGATGAACTGTTCGAATCACTTACGCTAGATCGTAAGCGTGAACTTTCTCGGGTGCGCCGCTGGTTACGCTCGGCGGGGTACCGTAAACGGCTGGAGTATATGCAGCAGCGCTTGACTGGTACAGCAGAGACACTTGGGACAGGGGTACGTAGTGAGCAGCCGGTACTGCAAGTCGCCTCTCTGGAGATCTCTAAAAAATTCCATAAGATTGGAAAGCTGGGCAACAAAATCGACTCTTCGACCTCGGATGAGGAGGTTCATGACCTGCGTCTGGAGTGTAAGAAACTCCGCTATCTGCTGGAGTTCTTTGGGGGGCTGTTTGCCAAAAAGAGTCTAAATAAGGCGGTCAGCGTGTTGAAAAAGCTGCAAGATAATCTGGGACGATTTAATGATCTCTCTGTACAGCAAGAGTCACTAGAGCGCTTTCTTCAAGACCATCAGCAACAGCAGAGTACACTGTCCGCTGCAGTGGGAGGGTTGATCAGTGCATTGAGTCGCGAGCAACGAGAGGAACGTATGCGAGTGACCGAGAACTTCGCCCTGTTTTATAGTCCCGAGAATCGACAGCTCTATGCGCAGATGGTAGACGCGGGATTGGTCAATAAAGAGGTTGGAAAGAGTGCGAGCAAAGGGGAGCAGGCATGAAAATAGTGGCCTGTTACAGCATTAAAGGGGGGGTCGGTAAAACTGCAACTGCAATTAACCTAGCCTATGCTGCGGCGCAAGATGGACTGCGTACCCTGATTTGTGATCTTGATCCACAAGGGGCCAGCTCCTACTATTTTCGGGTGCGGCCCTCAACCAAACTGAAAGCAGATACCTTCTTTACTCGCAGAGATCGGCTGGTGCGCAACATCAAGGGTTCAGACTACCCAAGACTGGATATCTTGCCTGCCAACCTCGCCTACCGTGACTTTGATCAGATGTTGGCGGGAATGAAAAAATCACGCCTTCGCCTTTCACAGCTGTTGCACTCATTGAGTGACGAGTATGATCTGGTGGTGCTGGACTGCCCGCCCAACATCACCATCCTCTCTGAAAATATCTTTCATGCCTCTGATCAGGTGGTGGTGCCTGTGATACCTACTACCTTGTCACAACGCACCTTCAGTCAGTTATTGGGGTTCTATAAAGAGTCAAATCTGAAGCGTAAGAGTCTATTACCCTTCTTCTCCATGGTCGAACAGCGTAAAAGAATGCATAACGAAGTGAGACAGGATATGCGCAAGGCGTACAAGCGCTTTCTTCAAAGTGAGGTGCCCTATTCCGTGGATGTGGAGAATATGGGAGTGACGCGTGAACCGCTACTGGTAACGCAGCCACGTTCACCCGCTGCGTTGGCCTTTACTCAGTTATGGCGGGAGTTGAAGCAGCGTAGCAATGGTGTGTCACAGGGTGAGCTAAAAGGGGCAAAAGATGGAGACTGAACTGAAGTTGGCGATATCTGCTGCAGATGTTGAGGCGATCGAGAAACTGCCTCTATTGCAAACCTATGGCAACGGAGAGGTTGAAGAGAGACGTCTGGTGAGCACCTACTACGATACGCCTGCATGGATACTGAAACAGGAGAAAACCTCTCTGCGTATTCGCGATAAAGGGGATGGCTGGGTTCGAACGGTGAAAACAGCAGGTAATAACGAAGGGGGGCTGCATCGAAGGGAGGAGTTTGAGGTTGCGTTATCGGAACCCGAGCTGGACCTTGAGGCACTGCAAAACTTGGGGCTGGATGTACTCAATCGGGCTATCGCCTCTCAACAGCTGCAACCGGTGTTTATCACCGATTTTGTGCGTAGACAGTGGTTGTTGCATGCGCCGAATGGAGGCCCTACTGTTGAATTCGCACTGGACCAAGGGGCTGTGCGCCGCTGTGACTCCGGTTGTAATGAGGCTGGTGAGTCATCCTCAGATTTCGAGTTAATTTCTGAGATAGAGCTAGAGTTAAGAGACAGTGCGGAAGATGCCGACCCTGAATTTCTCTTCCGTCTGGCTGATGAGATTAAGCAGGCTGGAATTCAGTCGCAACCTTCGACACTCAGCAAGGCAGCGCGAGGGTATGCCCTGCTACAAAAAGCTTAACGCGCTCCCTTTGCTGTTTTACTACTGCAGCATCCAGCGATCCTTGACCCGATAGTTGTGCATACAGCCCATTCCATCCAGTAGCATCATCAGTAGTGAGCTGGAGCTGATATTGCCCAGTCCACCCTGCATACAGCTGACTTCAGAGAAGGTGTGGCACCGATCTTTACGCCCACCGGGATAATAGAGCAGCGAGGGGACTGGATCACCACAGTGATGTCCGCTCTCTGAACTGGTTGAGTGGTCTGCGGTAACCATCACGGCAGAGGCGTGTTGGGTCAATGAGGGCAGTGCCCGATCCACCTGTTCGATGAAGTGTGCCTTGGCGACAGGGTCATAGTCGTGCGCACAGATGTCGGGTGCCTTGAAGTGCAGGATTACTAAAGGGTACTCAGAGAGTGCCTGCTGCGCTGCCTCTACTTTGCCCTGGATATTGGTATCCGGCATTGCAGTAAATGAGGGGTGGGTGAGACTGTCAAAATCGCACAGTGCAGCCAGACCAAGTACAGTCGCCTCCGCAGTGATCACCAGTGGATTGACCCCCAGCTCTTTGATCAGGTTGCGCTGCGCATGAAACTGTCCCGCGCCACGCAGGATTACTCCGTTAGCGGGGGGAAGGCCCTGCTGCTGGCGTTGCTGGTTAATGGGATGTGGCTCCAGTACCTCAAAAACAGCCTGACTCCAGCGGTTGATGATCGCTGCAGTGCGGATAGCTGCGGCCTCCGCAGTCAGTGGTTGGCACTGGGTAGGGGTGTAGAGGTCACTTCTGCCGGGGTCTGTATTGCTAATATCCGTGGAGAGATTGGCTCCCCGTAGGCGAAGTACGCCACGGTGTCCTGTGGCGGGGTGGAGGCTAAGTTTGATGCCATCAATGGGAGGGATCTGATTGATCGCCTCTGCCAGCGCCTCGCAGCCTTGATGGATGCGACCGGCACGTCTATTTTGCAGCTGATAGCTCTTCGAGAAGCTGGCAAAGTTGGCGCGCAGTACCAAGTCACCAGGCCGAATCTCCAGCCCTACACCTGCAGCCTCGACTGGACCTCGAGCCAACTGTTGTGATGCCTGTTTGGAGAGACCAAAGAGCACTGCTGTACCAGTGTGGGTGTCGACCGGAAAACCGGCGGGGAAGGGGGATGCCATGCCACACATGCCCAGCTCAGCCAAGCGGTCCATCTCAGGGGTCTGTGCATACTCAAGCGGGGTGGCTCCATCCAACTGCTGGCAGGGGCGATCTCCCAGACCATCGAAAATAAGCAGTAAGGCCCCCTGTTTTGGCGTACTGTTCATTCTGGGAATAGAGCCTCTTCAGTGGTGCCATACTGTGGGGATAGGGCCTCATTGATGGCCAACAAAACCTGTTCGATGGTCTCTTCCTGCCCATCGTTATGGATGATCGGGATATTCTGTTGATCGGCTTCGTCCAGCAGGAAGTTTTGTAGAGCCCAGATCGCATCGAAGCTCTTCAGATAGCGTTTGGCGCGTCGATGAACGGAGTCCGTTCCACGCCCGATGATGCGTTTACGCAGGTCTTTATGCTTGATTACCGCCAACATCAGTGGCACTACAATTCCATCACTGTCCTCGGTAATCTCTCTCATCCGTGCGGGGTGAATGTGAATCCCTTCCATCACCAATGAGACATTCTCTCGGCTTGCACGCTGGATGATTGCATTGCCTGATACGGAGACTTCCGTGGCCTGAATCAGATAGCCTGAGACCACCTCATCACTGCTCGGTTTGGTGATGGGTTGATCACTGGGGCGGGGTTGAACCCGCCAAGCATTGAAGGAGGAGGTGTGCAGTGTGGGGAGCAGGGGTTCAGGCACCATCACCCGCATCACCTCGCGCAGCATATCAGTGGATTGTGTGCGGACGATCCCAAAACGGTGTGCCACCTCGGTGGCAATGGTACTTTTACCCGTGCCAGTAGCCCCGCCAATCAGAATATGAATCGGCTTTTCGCTACGTGAAAAGTGGGTCCAAGTGAGGTAGCGCTGAACTGCTAATTCACCTAGTTCAGTGCGAAGCGCTGTGCAGGTGATGCGCCCCAGAGCATCAGAGTCAACCTCACTGATACTGCAACTATGGAGGTACTGAAACACCTGGCTGGTGATATCCGTAGCGGTTTGAGGCAAGAGCCCTGAAGCCAACATACTGCGTGTGTGCTGGTGAAGAGAGAAGGGGGTGCCTGGCTCCTCCCCCTTGTGGGTAATCAGTATCGACCTTGGCATCGGAGAGGGGTTGCTGTACTGCTCGATCACCTCACTAGAGAAGGCCTCATCAAAGAGTCGTTTAATGACCGCCTTGCGTAGCTCTGTGGTGGTGAGGCGCTCATGCTCCTCTAACTCCTCTTTAATGGAGGATGCTAAGCTATAGGCCGACTCAAAGGTAATGCCCGCATTGCACAACGAACGGGTCAGAATACCACGTAGAAAAGGGGTCGGAGCCCCTTCATTACCGGGGTCCAGTATGGTGAGTTTTGCCATCGCTTAATTACTCATCATTACTCATCGAGTGCACGTCCCAAGTGTTCACAAACGGTTTTTAGCACTTTAATACGGGAGTAGAGCTTATCGTTGCCCTCAACCAGTACCCAAGGGTTAGAGCGGGTGCTGGTATGTTCCACCATATCGTTAACCGCCAGCTCATACTCATCCCACTTCTCTCGGTTACGCCAATCCTCATCGGTCAGTTTCCACTTTTTGTGAGGGGTAACTTCACGGGCCTTGAAACGCTCCAGCTGCTCGTCTTTATCGATATGGACCCAGAACTTCACCAGTACGATGTTGTGCTCGACCAACTGGGATTCAAAGTCATTGATCTCAGCGTATGCGCGTCGCCACTCCTTCTCGCGGGCGAACTGCTCTACACGCTCCACCAATACCCGACCATACCAACTGCGATCGAAGATGGTAAAGCGCCCCGCACGTGAGAGGTGTCGCCAGAAGCGCCAGAGATAGTGGTGGACACGCTCCTCGTCGGTGGGTGCTGCGATGGGAATGACCTGCACGTTGCGGGCATCCAGTGCAGCAGTGATACGTCGAATTGCACCCCCTTTACCTGCGGCATCAGCTCCTTCAAAGACTAACAGTGTGGATATTCCTCTCTCTCGAGCCTTACGGTGGAGCTGATTGAGTATACCCTGATATTTGATCAGCTCTGATTTGTAGACTTTCTTACTTAACGCATTGTCCATGTTAAGTGAGCTGAGCAGAGTCACAGGGGTTGTATTGGCTTGAGTGGTGAGAGGGGGGGTAGCATCCTCGGCACGCATCTCTAACTCTGGCTTGTGTGCTTCAGCCTCTGTTTTCTGTTTCCAGTGGTTGAGCTGTTTTTCAATAGTATTGAGAATGATGCCGCCCACTGTGAGTCCACGATAGCAGGCATCGCCCCCTTCAATGATATTCCAAGGCGCACCGCCGGTACTGGTGCGCATGATCACCCGTTCTGCGGCCTCTAAAAAGTGGTCATATTTTTTCCAATGCTTCCAATCTTTTTTGGTGACACGCCAACTCAGGCGAGGATCTTTTTCTAGTGTGGTGAGACGCTTCTTCTGTGCATCTTTACTCAAGTGCATCCAAAATTTCAGAATAATAGCTCCGTCATCTACCAGAGCATTTTCAAATGCCAAAATCTGCTGTAGTCGGTCATCAAACTCTATATCAGAGAGCTGTTTATGGGCGCGCTCCAGTACCGGTTTGGAGTACCAAGAGCTGAGGAAGAGGCCAATCTTTCCATTTGCAGGCAGGTCTCTCCAGTAACGCCACATCTCAGGGCGCTCTTGCTCCTCTTGAGTGGGTAGGTCATAGGCACGGGTTGTGATCCATCGAGGGTCCATCCACTCATTGAGGAGGTTAACCGTCTCTCCTTTGCCAGCCCCATCCACTCCTGCAAAGATAATAATCACAGGGCTTTTGTTATATTTACGTAAGGCTTGCTGTGCCTCCAGTAGCTGCTGTCTTAGTAGTGGGGCCTCAGTCTTGTATTCACCTTTACTGATTTTGCGTCCCAGCTCTGCAGTTCTAAACATAAAGCGCTCCTTGATGTGATCTATAGTGACGGCAATATAACAGATACTAGAGGAGGGAAAATAGTATCCATTGTAAAAATATGGATACTGTTACAGTCTTGTAATAAACTGCTATAGGGTGCCTCTAAAAATAGTGGTTTTCTTGGGAGAGCAAGAAAGCACCGCACGGAAAACCGCAGTGTACACGCAAGTACATGAGGATTTGAGTACGGAGCTGACGCAGCTATCGCAAGAAAAATGCATTTTTAGAGGTGCCCTATAGAAGCCCCTAATAGGTGAAGGTGATCCCGATCTTTTTTAAATAACGTTGTTCGATTTTTAGATCATTGCGGGTGAGCGCATGTTGTTCCAGCCATTGGGGTGCAAATTGAAGGGTCACTACACCCTGTTGCAGTTCGATGTTGGGGACTGGCATGGTCTCTAGGCTACGTCCGCGATGCAATAGAGTGGCTACCCGCAACAGAACCGCAAGCTTTAGTAGCAGAGGTTTCAGTTGAAAAGAGTTGAACTCACTGCTCTTGATTTTCATGCGATGTGCGCCTACCAGTGTGCTGAGGGTACGCTGTTCCTGTCGTGAGAATCCGGGGATATCTGAATGCTGGATTAGATAGGCGCTGTGTTTATGGTATTTGCGGTGAGAAATGGCAAGGCCGATCTCATGTAGCTTGGCCCCCCAGCGTAGTGCATTCTCAAAGCGCTCCTCACTCTTATTGAAGTGGCTGGCGACCTGATTGAAGAGTGCGCTGGCCATCACATGCACACGCTCCGCATGGGCGTTATCCACATGGTAGCGTTGCATCAGGTTATCGATTGCCAGTTCGCGAATATCGTGGTTGGTGACACGTCCGATATAGTCATAGATGACCCCCTCACGTAGTGCGCCATCGGAGACCAACATCTCGTTGATCTTCAGGCTCTTGAAGGCGGCATAAAGGATCGCCAGCCCACCGGGGAAGACTGGGCGGCGCTCCTCTTTTAGACCTTCCAGTTCTATCGCGTTGATATGACCCGCATCGATTACCTGCTTACGCAGCTTTTTCAGTGCATCGAAGGTGATGGAGTTGAGTGACCAGCCCGCAGTATGGATGATACGAGCAATCGAACGGATAGTGCCAGAGGAGCCAATGGCGCGTTCCCACTGCCCTTGTCGATACTGTTTACGAATGCCACGCAGCTCGGTCATCGCATCCATCTCGGCTTGTGCCATCCGTGTATGGCTGATAATGCCATCCCCAAAATGGCGCAAGCTCATGCTGACACTGCCCATGGTAAGGCTGTCCATCTGTTGAGGCTCTTGCCCAATGCCTCGGATTAACTCGGTGCTGCGGCCACCAATATCCATTACCAGCAGAGGTTGATCTTGTGCCTCAATATCGTGTGTTACCCCTTGGTAGACCAGACGTGCCTCCTCAAAACCGGAGATGATCTCAATCTCGTGGTTGAGCGCTCTCTGTGCCTGCTTCATAAAAGGGACCGCATTGCGTGCAGTGCGCAGGGTTTTGGTACCAACACAGCGGATGGCGTGTGGAGGGATATCTTTCAGGCGCTGAGCAAAGCGCTCCAGCGTGGTTAGAGCACGCTCCATCGCCTCTGGAGTCAGGTTGTTCTTTTTATCGAGGCCGCCTCCCAAACGTACCATCTCTTTAACCCGGTCGATGACCTGTAGTTGACCATTCTGATGTTGGGCAACAATCATATGAAAGCTGTTAGAGCCGAGGTCAATCGCGGCGATAGTCTCTGGTGAGTTCATAATAGGGTTGTTCGCTGTTATTCAATTCATTTATAGTATGTGCTGATTCTAACTCTCACCAAGGCAATTTTCAGTACTCAAATTATGCATGATGAAGTAAAAAAATATTACGGTGAGATCCTAGTCACCAGTAACGATCTACAGACCGATGCCTGCTGTACCGATAGCAATATGCCCGAGTTTCTCAAAGGGCCACTTTCAGAGATTCATGATGAGGTGGCATCCAAATATTATGGATGCGGGCTGGTTGCCCCGCAGCAGCTAGAGGGGACCCGTATTCTTGATCTGGGCAGTGGCTCTGGGCGTGATGCCTATCTGTTGTCTCGGCTGGTGGGGGAGGAGGGGTTTGTGGTGGGGGTCGATATGACGGATGAGCAGCTTGCGGTTGCCAATCGTCATGTTGAGTGGCATACCGAAAAATATGGGTATGCCCAGCCCAACGTACAGTTCCACAAGGGGTATATCGAGAGGCTGGATGAATTAGAGCTGGAGGATGAGAGCTTCGATATCATCGTCTCCAACTGTGTGATTAACCTCTCACCAGACAAAGATGCGGTGCTGCGTGAGGCGTGGCGGGTACTGAAACCGGGTGGTGAACTCTACTTCTCCGATGTTTATTCAGAGCGAAGGGTGCCAGAATCCCTAGTGAAAGACCCGCTGCTCTATGGAGAGTGTTTAAGTGGAGCGCTCTACTGGAATGACTTTCTTACAGTGGCAAAACGTAACGGCTTTGCCGATCCACGTCTGGTTGAAGATCGGCCGTTGGCCATTGATAACCGAGAGATAGAGAAGAAGTTGGGACCACACCGCTTCTTCTCCGCTACCTATCGCCTGTTTAAGATCGCTGAGTTGGAGGAGAGCTGCGAGGATTTCGGCCAAGCAGTGATTTATAAGGGGACGGTAGAGCACCACCCTGAGCGCTTTGAGCTGGACAAGGGCCATCTCTTTGAGACCGGCAAGGTGGAGCCTGTTTGTGGTAACAGCTGGCGTATGTTGAATGAGTCCCGTTTTTCTACCCATTTTGAGTTTATCGGCAACTGGAATACCCATTACGGAATCTTTGATGGCTGTGGAACGGCCATGCCGTTTGATAGAGAAGAGGATTTGCCGCGTAGTGATGGCGGTAGTTGTTGTTAATTTACCTTAGAGGTTGGAGTTATGGCGGATATATCAATGTGCTATACGTACTGTCCAGACCGTATTCACTGTAAGCGCAGCCGCTCCAGTGGTACCAGTATCAGTGCGTATTGGCAGAGAGTAGTTGTTCCAAAGGTTACCGGCAAGGCACAGTGTGAATATTGGTTACCCGTTCGTCATGGTGCCAATAAACGGTTTTCGACGTAGATTGGTATGAGGGAGGGCGTTGATGGGGCGCGTAAATTATTTTATGTTAAATTGAGAGAGTGTACTGATTTCACATAGTGGGCAACGGCAACAGAGAGCGCCAGTAGAATATAGATAGGCCAGGTGAACCCTTGGGTAAGAAAGGTTCCGGAGATACAGAACCCGACCAGCCCAGCCAGATTGCCCTCACTGATGGCACGTAGCTCTGGAGGAGAGGGAGATGCAGCATGCTGAACCTTGTGAACGGTTGTTATACTGCTGCGCAGGGTTAGAGTAACCATGGTGACAAAGGCGATTAGGCCAACAAATCCGGTCTCTGCCAGCACCCCGAACCAGGTGCTGTGTACTGCATGGTTAAGCCCATCCCAGGAGGGGCTGTAGTAGAAGTAGTTGTAGTAGAAGTTGTTTAAACCAACACCGGTTAGAGGGTTATCGGTTGCCATCCCGATGGCGGCCTCCCAGGCGTGGAGCCGCCCCATTGCAGACTGGTCAATACCGCTCTCGGCTACTCCACCCGATTGTCGTCCACCGATACCAGCCAAAAGATAGAGTCCCAACATCCCCACCAGGCCGATCCCACCCAGTAGCAGTTTGGAGTGGATGCGATATATTCCGTAGATGCCACAGATGGCCGCAATCCCCAGTAGTCCGCCTCGGCTCTGGGTGGCGATGATGGCACTCACCAGTGTGATCGATGTGACCAACCCCAGTCCTCGTTCCCACCACTGTAATCCACGGGTCAGCCAGAGTGCCAGAGCAAAAGAGAGCGGGAAGAGCAGTACCAGGGCAAGGTCATTGGGGTCGCCCAGTACAGAACCGATGGAGCGACCGATGGTGACCCGTGTCCCCTCGACCAGACCAATTCCATTCATTTTGTTGTAGAGGGTGACCAGACCGACAGCCAGACCGGTTGTGGTGAGCAAGCGCAGAGTAAAACGAAAGTGGTCCAGTTCACGTAGCAGCCATGCCAGTGCCAGTGTCATGATACCGATCTTCACAAAGGTGGCACTCCAGTAGCTGATCGCTTCCGGGCGGTTTCCGGCAAACAACAGGCCGATGGTGACCAGCAGGAAAAAGATACCAAAGGCGCTCAACTCACGACTGTTGTAGGGGGTGATGTTGCGGGTGACCAGGGTATGCCAGCCGATGGTGGTGAGTGTCCCAAGCGCCAGTAACAGAGGGATACGAAAACTGTAGAGTTGGGGGAACACCTCATGCAGCCGGAAGAATGAGAAGGCGATAAAGAGCAACCCAACCCACACTGGGGAGTGGATCACTAGCAACAGACCCAGTAGTGCAATGCCTGCAACGAGGGCAATCAAGGGGTGTGGGAATAGCGACCAGAGTGCCGCAATCAGCAGGGTCAACAGGGTTGTGATCACGATGGGTGATATGGGGGGGCGCACGCCTATTATGCCTACTGGCATGGTTGTCCCCTCCTGTAGAGTGGTTCTCTTGAGGGAGTTGGAATCAGTGAGAGGGCGGCCGCATAGAGTAGCAGTGAACCAAGGGCCAGCAGAGAGAGCCCCAGTTGTGACCAGCCGCCACCATTCCATTGACTGATGGAGAGCCAGACCACCACCAGCATCAATAGGCCAGTGAGCTTGAGTAGCGGGTAGGGGAGGGGCAGGTAGTATTGGCTGACTCGATAGAGGAGCAGTAGCCGAACCCCCTGAGCCACGACCAGTGTAGCCACCATCCCCTCTGCACCATAATGGGCTGAGAGTGGAAACATCAGCAGGATGCCGATGCTGGCAGCCAGCAGGTTAATCAGTAGCTGGCTGTGGGTGCTCTCACCATTAAAGCAGCCGATGTTGACCAGCTCACCACACTCCTTAAAGGCCATCGCCAGCACCAGCCAGACTACGTAGTGGGCGGCACTGCTGTATGCGGCAGGCAGTATCTGCTGAATTAGCAGTGGAGCAATCAGACCAACCACAGCGGTGATGATCAGTGCTAGAGTCATGCCGAGTGTTGCATAGTGGCACACCTGTTGTGGACCATTAGACTGTTTCAGAACCTGAAAACGGCGGGGAGACCACCACATACCGAAGGGCTGTAGTAGCAATACGGCAGCGAGGGCAAACTTGGCAGCCACCCCATACTCGGCTACGGTGTGAAGGTTAGTCTGTTGAGCCAGTACCCAGCGGTCCATCCCGTTGAGAGCAAAGGCGACCACTCCACTGCCGACAATGGGCAGGCTGTAACGGAGTAACTGCCGGTAGCGGTTGTGATAGAAATGGATGCCACTCTCTCTCAACTGTAGTGTCCCCAGATAGAGTGCCTGTAGTAGTGCTGCGACCACCCCAGCAAATAGAATCTCCTCAACTCCTCCCCCTTGGGATAGCAGTACCACAACCAGCAGCGCCTGTAGCACGGTTCGCCCTACGGTTGCGCTAAAGAAGGCCCAGTGCCGCTCCTGCATTCGCAGCCACCCCAGAGGCACTGCAATCGCCCCCTCCAGAGCCAGAACAACCAACACCCAGCGCACCTCGATGGTGGCTGGGTTGCCGGGGAGTAGCTGGGCCAGTGAGGGAGCGATGAGCCACCCGGCAATCAGAGTGATGGTACCGATCAGCAGGGTGAGGCCAAAGATCTCTGCAGCATGTCTTCTCCTCTCCCTCTGGCTCTGGGCCGATCCGGCGTAGCGGTAGAGGGTATCCTCCAGACCCATCCCGATCAGTACACTGCCGATCATCCCCAGGCTGGCCAGTACCTCCAGCCGTCCAAAGGTGGTTGGGTCCAGATAGTGGGTGATAAAGGGGAGCATCAATAGGGAAATCCCCTTCATCAACGCAATGCTCAGTCCGTAGAGTAAGGTCTGTTGAAGGGCGAGTGGCAGGGTGCGTATTGGCTTGATCATTATGTATCCGGAGAGAGAATAGGTGCAGTTGTGGTCTGCTCCTCAATCGTAGATAACAGTGTTCTCACCATCGCCCCGTAGACTCGGTCTGCCCGATAACTGTGTGCGATACGTTGCCCCGCCTCTCCGATCTGCTTAATCTGTTCGGAGTCATTAAGCAGGAACTCAAGTTTTGTAGCCAGATCTTCGGCATCGTTGGGGCGGTATTTGATGCAGTGTACTTGATCAACCAGCATCCGGTCCCAGTAGGCCCCATCATGGGGGATGAGCAGACATTGCCCGGCTGCCAGTGCCTCTAGAATAGAGAGTCCGAAGGGCTCCTGTTGGCTGGTGGAGATAAAGATGTTCCCCTCTGCACGCAGCTGATCCAAGTTTTCTGGTGCCTCATGCCACGATACACCGGGAATGGTTTGTGGGGCCGGTATGGTGGCTTGAACGGTCTCTCTGGGGCGGATATAACAGAGTGTGGCGGGGGGGCGTTGGGTAGTAAGCGAGCTTAAAACGACCTACTTCCCCTCGCGGGTATCAGTCTGGCTGCTTTCCCCCAGCGGCACATTCCATGGTAGTAGTGCTTCAATCTTTTCCAGCGTATCAGCAGTACCAATC